>SL_5KL_010_SEDDRAFT_10001407_pt1 | contig 14560 bp, 7 predicted proteins | sample SodLakKL_010_SED_FD_9118 | JGI IMG/M metagenome (IMG submission 9118)
AAATGAGAGAAGCCGGCCAGGAAAAAGCTCGCAGGATTTCCAGCCAGTTCTGCCAGGGCTTTTCGTGAGGCAAAGTGGGGGCTCCTTTCTTGATTTGTGCAATATTATTTTTAAGATGCAGTACAAAAAAGAATGTCATTTTGTTTATCTTTGAAGGTTAAATCTTTCTGATGAATTATTTAAACTCTCGACATCAGCAATATCTGGAGACCATTCTACAATTTCTATTCCTTCTTCTGGGATTATAATTAACTCATTATTCTCATCCAATATAAAAACTTCCGTCACCTTAAACTCTGTAATATTATAAATAAAACCGTCACTCAGCCCATCAACTGCAGCCGAAATATCTCCTCCACCAGTAACAACATCTATTTCAATCCAGTAATAATCTTCAACGAAACCAAATTCTAGAATTCCATCTTTATGCCTTAAAGTATATTCTTGGTTATTATTCATAATAGTTACAGAATAATATTCAATTAAATCTTCTCTCAGTTCGACATCAAAGACTAAATCTAAAAATTGAAAATCTTCATCACCAAAATTATTTGTTTCTCCTTCATAAGGGTCAAACCCAACAAAAATTTCTTTTACCATTTCAACTGATAAATTCTTATTCATATCAATTGTTACTGAACCAACATCATCTTCTAATGCTCTCCAACCAGGTTTAGTCACATCCAGTTCATAGTTGCCTTCTCTTACATTTGAAAATGTTACTACTCCATCTTGATTTGTTCTTCTTTCATATAATCTAGAATTATTTAAACTAACAAGAGCATCTTCAATCCTTAAATTGCTATCAACTTCAGTAACAATCACATCTACTTCATGTTCTGCTATTGCTGGACCATCACCAAATTCACAGGCTGTCAAAGTAAAAAGCAACAACAGAATTAATGTAAAAAATCCCCAGTGTTTAATGTTTTTTAAAACCATCTTGTCCTCCCCCATTAGCAATTGGTATTGTCAAAATACAGGCAAAATAAAAAGTGTAGTTAAAACAAAATAAAATTTGTTCTTACAGAAATACTTTTTCTAACTAAATAACTTTAAATTGATTGTTCTGAATTTTAACCTGGATAATTGTGATCAAAAAAATGAATAAGTCTTATATATTAATTCTCTGATCATTTATCACTTCTTTTACTTAATTTGCAAAATTTCAATTTGCATTTAGCTTAATTAAACTTAATATATCAATACTAAGCTTAACATAATATTATAAAAATAAATATGACTCCACTGGAAAATTTATTTTTTTATTAGAATTTTTTACCAGGGATTTGCTATTCCAATGATTTTAATATTCATAACACATTAATTTCGATATTATCCAGTGGAATCATAATCTCTATAGGTTTAGACTTTATTAATTTTTATTATCTATTAGCAAAATTAAGTTGCAAAGTTTTATTCTCTTTGAGCATCTATACCATCGATGTCATTTTCTGTAAATTCTACTTCAAAAACAGCCTCAGGATTAATTGGAGTTACTGTTTGTTCTCCTTCAATTATATAAAATCCACCATCCTGAACTTCATCATTATCAACCTCAAGACTTAAGTCTACTTCGCCTTCAAGCTCCACTGAGGCAGTTAACTCGCTCTCTTCTTCGTCATATTCAAAATCATCGATTACTCCATCTTCATAATGAACACTAAAGGCATCTGCATCTTCTTCTATTATATTATCATCTTCATCTGTAATTGTAATGCTGGCAGTATAGCTAGGGCTGTCTGTAAATTCTACTTCAAAAACAGCATCAGGATCAGCTGGAGTTACTGTTTGTTCTCCTTCAATAATATTAAATCCACCATCCTGAACTTCATCATTGTCAACCTCAAGACTTAAGTCTACTTCGCCTTCAATTACAACTGAGGCAGTTAGCTCGCTCTCTTCTTCGTCATATTCAAAATCATCGATTACTCCATCTTCATAATGAACACTAAAGGCATCTGCATCTTCTTCTATTATATTATCATCTTCATCTGTAATTGTTATACTGCTCACATAGCTCTCCAAAGGATCATCTTCGACAGGGGAAAGATCACAAGCTCCTATAGAAACTGTTACTGCCAAGACCAATACAATAAAACCTATAAATTTAAAACTTTCTAGTTTCACTTAGGTTAACATACCTCCCCTTCATTTTACCTATAAAGTAGAAATAGATAAAATTTATTTAAAAACTCAATATCGAAAAAGATAAATAATTAAGATATATTTTATCCTATTGTGAAAGATTGAGATCTCTCAAATCAATCGAAATCCTGCCTTCTCGAGATGTACTCAACCACAATTCAATTCTAGACAGTTTGTCTGCTTCTTCAGGCACACCGGTAAAACTCCAACTAATTTCTACCGGTTCATCTTGATAGATAGTTTCTTTAATAGTTGCTTCTGTTCTAGAGGAATTAGTCCAGGGCCCAATTGAAACTCTTCTTCCTGACATGCTGCGCCGTCTACCTAGATGATCATAAAAACTTCTATTGCCCAAAATTATCTCCAGTTCAGATTCATCAGTTTTAGCATAAGCCATTCCTAAAATTGTGACCCTATCATTTTCTTTGAATGCTTCCACAATCTCAATAATAAAATCTCTTGTTTCAAGAACTTCAATTGGCTCTCTAGCAGAACGTCGAGTGCCGTTATCATCAATTTCTACTGTTATATTAAATATATCACCCGTTTCAGGATCCTGGGTAAATCGAATTGTTTCCAAAATAGCGCTATTAGTATCAACTTCTGTGACTTCTGCTGATCCTATAACGCTAGATTCAGCTCTTCTGGTATCTGCTTCCCCAGGTCTAACAATTTCTCCAGTCTGACCAACTTCCAACCCATCTCTTTCACCCTTATTAATAACCAGCTTGTTTCTGACTATAGAAACAATCTCTGCTTCCACTGTTCTGGTTTCGGGTTGAGGCTCTTCTTCTCCGGTTATACTGGCTATTAAACTATCAACTGCTCTTTCGATGGCTGTATTGAGGGCTCTATCATCAGCAGACAAATTTAATCTAATTCTGTCNCCCCGGGAGTCAACNAGATTGATACCTGTGTCTCTAGCAGAGCCGCTGCCGGAAAAACTTTCGGAAGTCCGGGCTGTTCGGGCATTAATCATTTCTATGCTTAAATCTACAGTGACTTCAATTTCAGTGTATTCTATGGGGCCAAATCTAAATTCATCAATTTTGCGAACAGCTACTTCCTCAAGAGTACCATATATAAAATAATCGGCGTTGATTTCATTTCTCAGCTGATTAATAATAGAATGGGAAGGTCTGTTACCCTGAGAATATCTTGTCTGGTCAAGAATCCTCAGCATTCTATCCCGATCTAAAACAGTATAACCATCAATCTCTTTCAATTCATCATTTAACAGCCAGGCGATCTCCTCCAGCAGCTCTTCTTCTTTTTCACTATTGGCTATCCAGTCTGAGTCAGCCGATTCGAATCCAATAACAGCAATTCTATCAGCTGCTACATTAACTGTGCCGGCCAGAAAAACAAATAAAAGCACCAGACTTAATATCATTAAAGACTTTTTCATCATCAGAGAACTTTTTCTCATCAGCTATCAACTCCTTTTCTTGAGTATCTATATTGTAATTATAACATATATATCATCAATTAACATATGAAATGTTTTTATAATCATATTTTGCTATCATGAATTTATTCCGTTTCCCTGAGCTGAAGATTGATTTCTTTAGTTTCATCAGCTTCAACCAGAAATATGTCGGACTCAATATAATAATCACCAGGGTCTAGAATTTCAGTAGACTGAACATCCAGGTGAGCCTGGAGCTGATATTCACCGGAGGGAAGGTCAGAGAAACTGAGTGATCCGCCTTCTAGAGGAATTTCTATAGTTTGATAATCCTGAAAATAACCAGCAGATTTGCGCTTTAAAACAACATTAATCCTGTCTGGTTGATGTAAAGCCCAGTAAGCATTAACCAATCCGGCCTCTCCTATATCAATATTTTCAGGAATATTTTCTAATTTAATGCTGGTTTTCTGTAAGATATTCAATATTATTTCATCATCCCGGGGAATCCCATTAGCAAGCATCAGACCAATCACACCAGAGATATGAGGAGCGGACATTGAAGTTCCTTCCATAAATTCATAACCATAGGAATCAATGTCATCTGAAAAAGTACTTAAAATGCCATCATTCTTGCCTCGATTGCTGCTGTCTACAGTTTTATCTCCCCCCGGAGCCAGTATATCCAGATCCGGGCTGTAATTTGAGTAATCAGCCAGGTTTGGTTCCTCAGGATAATTATAATCAACTGCTCCTACTGATATAACTCCCTCAAATTTTGCGGGATATAATAAACCTTCGTCACCGGAATTTCCAGCGGATGCAACCAGGATAACCCCCTCTTCCCGGGCTGCCTGAACAGCATCCTTAACAGCCTGTGATTTATTGGGCCCTCCAAGTGAAAGATTAATAATGTCAACAGGCTGTGAAATCTCAGGATCCTGTAGACCGGAAGCATAATAAATACCATCAGCTATGTTGCTCCAGGTTCCACTGCCATTTTCCATGACTTTCACCGGAATTATGCTGCTATTCCAGAGCACACCAGCCACCCCCTGGTTGTTATCTGTAGCAGCAGCAATAATGCCAGCTACATGAGTGCCATGTCCTATATCATCAAAGTAATCACTATTTTCAGCCACTACATTATAACCGTCTGATTCATCAACCCTGCCATGCAGATCAGGGTGGCTGCTGTTAACACCTGTATCAAGAACAGCAACTCTGACATCTGCTGAGCCAGTGACTGAATTCCAGGCCTGAGGCAGCCGAATCTGGGGATAGTTCCATTGATAACTATAATAGGTATCATCAGGGTAGGTTATTGACAGAAGTTGATAACTTTGATTTGACTCAACATAACGAACTTCGGAACGGTTTTTAAACTTATCGAAAAATTTAGCCTGCTCCTCATAGCTTTCTACAGCAGCCTCAGGCAGTCTGATAGTAACAAAATTCCCCTCCCTGCTGCTGTCAATTAGCTGATATCCTTCTGCTTCTAATGAATCAATCTGCTCAGCAAGGTTTACATCCCGGAAAAATCCAACTATAATTTCCTCGGGCTCTTTCTCGGGCTGCTGCTTTTTGCTCTCAGCAGAGAAAATATCGAGACTTGCAGTTTCTAAAGGAGGCAGTTCAAGAGTGTGAAAATTATCCAGCGGTGAAGCAGGGAAACTGTGCTTTAAAGATATTTCAGCTGTTATTTCAGCTGAATCAGCATGACCGAAATAGGCATGGACTGTTTTATCCCCGGTCATTTTCAGCGAATATCTCTCCTGATTCCATATTTTCTCACCATTAATTTCCCAGCGGGAAAATTGATAATCCTCAAAAGGGTATGCCGTTATTTCAACAATTGCATTTTTTTCCAGACAGAAACTATCACTGGATTCTATTTTCACAATATCTTCTCCGGTTTCGGCATCCAGCCCTTCAACAACAACATATCCTCTTTGATCAGTTATTATCTCCAGGGTATAAAAGTCCGAGGATATCATATCACAGGAAGCAAGAAAAATCAGTGAAAAGAAAAATATCACAATTAATATTGTCAGCTTTATTGCTTTTCTACATGATTGCAAGTCAATTTCCTCCAATTCTTATTTGGATAAAATTTTTAACCTTAATATTCTATTTTTCTATAGCATAAGTAAAAATATTTTTTCAATTTCTAGATAAATTATAACACATACTCCATAATATATCACCCTGTCTTATAGTTAGCATATTTATTTTTTTGTTTCCTTACTATACCTCAATGTAAAATACACATCAGGATAGCTGTTAAATGAGGTTGAATATAGTTTTAAGCATTAATAAAAAGAGCTTCCCTGTCAAATTGTTTTAAGTACTGTAATTTTTTTAATGCATTTATGTTATTATCTTTTCTTTATAATCTTTTCATAAATATCAATAAAAAAAACAGACCTCAAAGAAAGAGGTCTGTTTATAAGAATAAATTAAAACTGCCATTAGATAAAATCCAACTCGGGACAACTTAAAGTTTTAGAAAAATTTATGAATTACACTCCAAGTTTAACTTTTTTAAGGCTTTATTATGACTTTAAGGGTTGCCTGCATAGAGAATGTTTGACCAGGATTCATAATAACGAGGGCTGGCAGCATTATTATATATGCCAAACCAGTCTCCTACTGCTGGAGAAGAAAAATCTCCATCTCCATTAGAGTCTCCACCCCGCGAATCATCTTTATAGGAAGTGAAGAAAACACCATCGCCATTATAATTTTCAATATTATTATTGTGATATAGGGTCCGATCATTAAATTTTAAAATTACATTATCTCCCAGAACAAGTTTATAATCTTCGCCTATTGTTAAATTGTGACTGCTGATAACAAAGGCAATCTCTGTTTCTTCCCAGGTGACATCACTGGAAACAGATGAGCCATAAATAAAAATACCTTCGAATTGATTTCTCTCTGAAGGATCAGCCGGGTTATGGAATATATTGCTATCATCCAGTGATAAAGAAGGATTCAAATTGATAGGCTTTACATTGCTATAAAAAATATTATTTTCAATTGTAGCTCCTGAGCGGGCATCTATGGTTCCATAACTGTCCCCCCGGTTGTAAGCAAAAACAGAATTTCTCACTGCTGCTGTACCATCAATATAGAGTGTGCAATCTAGGCTGCTGCCTCCCCCATAATAAAATTTAGTGTATTCAACATTTGCTGATCCATTAACTCGAATATAACTCCAGTCTCCAGGTTCAGGAGAAGTAAAGTCTCCATCACCATTGCTGTCGCCAGCAAAATTGTCATCCTTATAGGATGTAAACACAACCGGTTTTTCTTCTGAACCCTTAATATCCAATCTGCCGTTAACAATAATATAACGGTTATCCACCTTAACTGTAACCCCTTCTTCAATGGTTAATTTATAATCCACGCTTACTGTTAAATTGTGACTGCTGATAACAAAGGCAATCTCTGTTTCTTCCCAGGTGACATCACTGGAAAGAGATGAACCATAAATGAAAATTCCATCAAATTGATTTCTCTCTGAAGGATCGGCCGGGTTATGGAATATATTGCTATCATCCAGTGATAAAGAGGGATTCAATCTGATGGGCTTAACATTGCTATAAAAAATATTATTTTCAATTGTAGCTCCTGAGCGGGCATCTATGGTTCCATAACTGTCGCCCCGGTTGTAAGCAAAAACAGAATTTCTCACTGCTGCTGTGCCATCAATATAGAGTGTGCTATCTAGGCTGCTGCTTCCCCCGTAATAAAATCTGCAATGATCGATATTTGCTGTTCCGGAGATTCTTATATAGGCCCAGTCTCCTGCAGCTGGAGAAGTTAAATCACCGTCTTGATTTGTGTCACCACCATGTTTATCATCTAACAATGAAGTGAAAATAATTGGTTGAGAAGCTGTCCCTTCAGCTCTTAAGCCCCCGGTAGAACTTATAGTCATATATCTCCCTTGTCCAAATTTAATTATTGTGCCAGGTTCAATTGTTAAAATAGCAGTTACACTTATATTACTGCTTATAACATATATTGTATTGCTTTCCCAGGTTGTTGCAGAGCTAATACCTGAATCGATTTCAACAACTTTTAAATCAATCTCTGAAAATACTGCTTTTACGGTTTTATCCCCATCCATTTGAATGGTTGTGACAGGACTTTGGGAATCGCTGACTTCATCTCCTTCCCAGTAACTGAATGACCAGCCGGTATCAGGAATAGCTTCAATTTCTACCTCTTCACCTAGGTCATAATCATGACTTCCTGCTTCGGGAATAACAGAACCATTGCCTTCTATTTCTATTGTGAGTGTCACCCTGGCAACTGTGCCTTCTGGAACAAAAAATGCTTTTACTGTTCTATTAGCTGTCATAACAACAGATGTTATAGCATTATCACTTACAGATACAGGCCCTACCCAGTGGCTGAATTCCCAGCCAGCATCGGGAATAGCTTCTAGATTAACTACTGTGTTTTCTTCAAAACGATGGACTCCAACTGAAGGAACAACTTCACCATCACCATCACTTTGGATCGTCAAACTGTATTCCACAGGATCATCAGAAAATCTTGGACCTACCCCTCCATCACAGGCTGTAAAAAGAAATACAACCATTGAGGCAATCATTAACATGATAAACAAATTTTTATATTTTTTTATCATAACAGTACCCTCCTTGAGAAATGATTAAGAACACAGCTGCCTGAAGAATTTACTATAAATTTAATTAATTTCTCAGCAAACTATTCTGCATTAAGCCAGACCTATTTTAAGAAAAAATTTTAAGAGATTGTTACTCTTTCCCCGTAACTGTCCTGATAACCCGGAATCCAGTATATGAATTTTTTAAGGTAAATACTGGTCTATCTTGTGGGTGTGAATTTTCCATAGAGGGCATAGGAGAGATATAGTCCAGTTCAAAAAGCCCAGATGTAGGAAGATCATTAAAACTGCCTCCCTTGTGCAAAGGGTACCATATATAAATTTCTCCAGTGATATATTCTGATGGTAATACCCATTCTCTGACATTACCATTCATATCATGGATACCCAGTTCATTTGGGAGTTTTCCCCCTACAGGCTGTCTTTCTGGAATTTTTCCCGAATTAAATCTATGCCAGGCTACCTCATCCAAATCATCGCTTCCAGCATATCTGGTATCTTCACCAATTTCTCCACCCCGGGCAATATATTCCCATTCATGAGCAAAGGGAATCCTGTATCCCTCAGATTCAGGACTACCACCAGTCCAGCGGGGAAAATATGCATCTCCCACCCATTCCTCAAAAATATAAGCTTCTTCAAGTCCTGCATTGCGGCTTAGCTGGTTACAATATTCAAAGGCATCGTGTAAAGTTATATTTACAACAGGCTTATCTGTTAAAAATGGATCTCTTGGATGATAATCCACATCTGTGACGGGATATTTAGCCATTTCAATCTGGTAATCAATAACTAAATCTATAGCAGTAAAATTTACTTCATGGTCTGCCTCCGAAACATTCTTTCTGGCCGGGGAAAAAGTATATCCAGATTTAACTGGAGTTATTGTTACATCTCCATGAAGATCTTCTTTACTCCAATTTCCATTTCCATCTGTGGTGACACTAGAAAAGCCTCCAGTGAAGTCTATTACCACGCCAGATACCCCTGTACCCGAACCATCAACAACCCGACCTGAGATATCATAAAGCAGGCTTTCAGCCTCAAAATTAATACTGCTTGCTGAACCTGAAACAGTTCTCTGGGCAGGTTCAAAGTTATAAAGATCTTTTTCGGGAGTAATGGTTACTTCTCCATTTAATAAGTGCTTGCTCCATTTTCCATCTTCATTGGTCGTCACACTTGAAAATCCTCTAGAGAACTCAATATCAACATTGCTTAATCCAACTCCATCTTCATCTAACACCTGGCCTGATATACCATAGGCCAGTGAGGTGCGGTATAAATCTGAACGCGGGAATTCATAGGATGGGCTAGCCAGACGAAGAATATTTAGTTGAGCAGCAAGCCGGGCATCAATGAAGAAGTCGAGATCGTAATGCCAGATCCATTCTGGAAGCAACTGCATTTCTGCCTCAGCCTCCAGGTTGCCATAGGCACCAGCTGAAAGTCCACCTTCTAAAACATAACTTACTCCCACCATCAGATCAAGTTCAAGTCCGGTATAAAAACTTGCTGCCGCTCGACCGGTTAAAGTAGGTTCATTTACATAGGCTCCCTCCCCGGTTAAACCAAGAACACCAATATTACTCCAATCATCTCCTGACTCTTTTCTAATCCCCATTTCAAATCCTCGTTCAAAACCTACACCAGCCCCAAATTTTGCAGCTACTTCTGCTTCAGCACCTGCTACTAGCTTCAAATAAGGATTAATGTTAACGCATAAAAATATAGGAATGCCAGGAGGTGGAACCAGAGGTGTGTTCAAAATTACAAATTGTCCATCCCATTCAACACTAGATTCTACATCTACTTCAATTTCTACCGCGGTATCTATTCCAGCAGAAAATAACATGATTATCTCATCAATTCCAACAGGAACAAACCAGGCATAATTTAAATCTAAACTAAATTCCGAATCGTGGTAAAATTTAATATGACCAGAAATTGTACCATTTTCTCCAAAAATATCACGATCAAAATCTCTTTCAAAGAAAAGTATTTTTGCTTCTCTGTCAACTTCCAGTACTCTAATATCCTCTGCTGTTTCGATGCTTGCTATCATTTCATCAAAGGTAAAAGTTCTGTCGATTGAGATATCTCCTTCTTTAATTACTTCTGCCAGAGTGGCAGGAACCAGACCCAATGTTCTGCCATCAGCACTTATAGAAGTAATCCTCTTTAGCAAACCATGCTCAGCATTGGGGACAGGCTGGTCAACAATGATAATATCTCCAACCTGAAGCTGAGATGCAAAAGTAGTTTTTTCGGTAAGTGTTAATTCATTTCGTGCAGGAGAAACCTGCTCGATATTATCTGCTTCAGACTCCGTAAAGATTTTTGCTTTATCAAATAAAACTATTCCTTCCTGCCATTCTTCAAGCTCTATACCCACAAAGTTAACATTATCCCTTGGTGCATTAACTTCTATCAAACCAGGACTAAAGCTATAATTTTGATATTCTGCAGATACTTCAACAGTTCCCTGGAGACCATGCTTTTCCCAGTAACCTGATTCATCTGTTTCTACCGAAGTGAAATCTCTACTGAAGGTTATTTCAATACCCTCTATTGGTTGATCATCCTGAGCAAAGACATATCCAGAAATATTATATTCATCACCGTTTTCTGCTGCAGTATCCTGGACAAATCTGGCAGTAATTTCCTTGTTTCCATCCATGCTAATTTTATAATCGCCATTTTCTTCTACCACATCAGCGGCATCCTGACCTTTCCAGTCCTCAAACAGCCAGCCGGCATCCGGTTGTACCTTGAGGCTAACCAGAGTATCTTCTGCAAATGTATGGGTCCCCTCTGCGGGATCGACACTACCATTACCTTCCACTCCAATAATAAGAGTATAATCAGTCCCCTCAGGTGTTACGCCATCTCCTGTGTCACAACCTGGCATGAACATGGCCATTAGAAAGACACTAACCAATAAAACAGTAATCTTGAATATTACTTTTCTGTGATTAGACATAATCCCTCCTCACTTTCATGTGAGATTTTGTATAATAAAATACAGGCATTTGATATTGGATAATCATATTATTTTATAATAATTTTTAATAGAAAAATTACTATGTAATATATATTGAATAATTTTGTTATTATTTATATTATACAATATATTTTGTCAATTATAGTCATATTTCACATAGATCCCAGTCTTATTTCAGTCATATTTCTGTTTATCCTTAAAAACAAAAAATCCGTATAGACATAGAGAAACCGATATTACCATCTCAAAAAACAGAATAATCATGTAATGATAACAAAAACCCCTAATATCAGGAGATATTTAGGGGCACATAACACGAAAAAATGAAGTGATAAATTGTAAACTTGAGAAGAAAAAATAAAAATCCTCTGGCGTAATATTACCTGGTAAAATTGATAAATATCAAAAACAGGGATTGTTTATCTATTGTGCTTAACAGAGTAGCTTTCTCCATCACTTGTAATTAATATATGGCCGTGTTTATCATTGCGAAAAACTTCCACTCCATGGTCGATTAACCTGTTAACGACCTCTTCATTGGGGAGATCAAAGGTGGGGTGATCCTCGGGACACTGAATAACTGCTATTTCAGGATTTACGGCCTGGAGAAAATCCAGGGTGGTGAGAGCTTAAAAAATAAAATTTATGCAGAAATTATTATCACAAAATCAGATAATTACCAAATTAAAAAATAAGAGCAGCAGATAAACTTAATTATAGTTATCTGCTGCTCTGCTAAGTCCTTTATCTATTTTGTCTAAATGGGTTATATTCTTCTGATCTAATTGCTTTTCAAGCCAGGCGAATTTAAATAATAGATTTTTATATTATTTTAAGACAAGAGTAATGTTGAAAGTTTCAAATTCACCGCTAGTAACAGTGACTTCTTCTGAGGTGATACCAACTTTACGGTAAAACCGATTATCAGTATAGGCTTCGCCGCCCTCAACATGAATTTTATATTCTCCTGGTGTCAGTAAATTCTCATCAGTAATATAACCATCAGGGAGAGACTTCATTTCAGTGATATCTAATAATATACCTTCCCGATAAACTTTTAATTCAATATCAACATTATCAACCGGGTTGCCATCTTCGTCTTCAAAATTAAATTCTAAAACCGCTAAGCCAGCCTCGAGCCCATCAAATAATACATCAACTTCTTCATTTTCAGCTAGAGTCAATTCGGTCTCTTCAATAATATCAAGATAGGGGTTAATTGAATAAGCCTGCAGAATATATTCCCCCGGAGTTAGTCTTAGAGGAAGAGCATCCTGTAAAATAGCAGGTTCAACTCCCGGAAAATGGAGGTCTTTAAAAATCATTTCACCTGTGGAATCGATTATATTAATAAACATATAATCTGTAATATTGAAAATTTCTTCTTCAATTTCCACCGTATTTGCCTGAACTGACATAACCCGGGATTCCTCAAGATTAATACGATAGGGATTATTTTCATCTGCCGATACTGTTATCTCTTTACTTGTGGAAAGATAAGCATATTCTTCGAAAGCTGGACCATAGCCACTGACAGAATAGCTGATAAACAAAGAGTAGTCTCCTTTAGTCAGATTATGAAAGGTGGTCTGTCCATTTTGAGCTGTCAGGGAATCTTTAATAAACTCCCCTTCCTGATAAAGCGCTACCCGGGCTTTGTAAACTGGCAATTGATAATCCTCCAACTCCTGATCAAAGCCCATAACTTCAACATCTATCCTGTGAAGATTTTCAATTTCTCCATCAAATAGAAGGGCTGCCTCTGCATCTACCAGTCCGTGACCGTATCTTTCATCAAAGCCCTCAGTCCAGAGATTATTGGCAGTTGCCTCCAGAATAGCTTTAACTTCACCTGGAGTTAATTCCGGATTCTCAGACAGCATTAATGCTGCAACACCGGTAACATGGGGGGCAGACATCGATGTTCCACTTTTTCTGCCATAGGAGCTGCCGGGCTCAGTGGAAACAATATTCACTCCAGGAGCGGTTACAGAGATCCAGCTGCCGCTGGTTGAAAAGCGGGCCGCCTCATATTTTTCATCCATTGCTCCTACAGCAATGACTCCGTCATAGGCTGCTGGATATTGGTATTCTCTTCTGGCCGAATTACCCATAGAAACCACAAAAACAATTCCTTCATCAATAGCCAGGTCATAGGCCTTTTCCGAAATATTACTAAAGAAAGAACCTCCCAGGCTTAAATTAGCCACTATTCTTTTATCAGGATTTGAGCGCGCCCATTCAGTTAACCACATAACACCTCTGGCTGTCTCATAAACATAAGTGGGATAACCCTCAGGGCTAAAGACTCTAATGGGAAGAACAGGGGATTGCCAGGACACTCCCGCTACCCCTCCCTGATTATTGCCGATACCGGCAATAGTTCCTGCAACATGGGTTCCATGGCTCTGCCAGTCATCAGTGTTGGAGTTATTCTCAAAAACATCAAAACCTTCCAGAACCTTATCTGCCAGATCAGGATGATCTGCCTGGACTCCTGTATCGATTACCGCTACTACAACATCTTCAGATCCGGTAGTTATTTCCCAGGCGGCCGGAGCATTAATTGCTTCCATGCCCCAGAGATGGTCACCATATTTATCATCGGTACCGATTGCAGTTTCCATCCTTTCCAGCTGGTAATTAGGCTCAGCAAAATCAACTGCTCCAATCTCAGAAATTTTTCTTATACTATCGGTTAGAGAAATACCATCAGGCAGCTTAATCTTATGGGCATTAAGCTCTGGTATCGTATCTACCACAACTGCTTCCAGTTCAGATAAAACTTTCTGAACTTCGGAATTTATATCTCCCCCTAAAATTATGTGGCGGGGTTGATGTTCTGCAAGTTCGGCATCCTGCAAAGGCAGATTACCTCCATCAGTAATCTCATCTTCAATATATGAACCATCATTTTTATTTAACATATTGGATGAACAGCCGGCAAAAATTAGAACTGTTACCAGTAACAACAGGCTTAAAACCTTCATTTTATTTTTCATTATCTTGCTTTTCCTCCTTTCAGCTTGACTATTTTATTGTGTGGAACTCAAGCAGAGAATTTTCTGGAATAACAAAGGTTAAAAGAGCTCCAAAGGTGGTGGCGGAAGAAAATACTCTGTTATTATTTATTTCTTCATCCACATATACCTTTTGGGCAAGCGACTCAGTAATCCCCCACTCATAGGTCTCGCCTCTGACCAGCTGACCCTTGGCAAAATAATCGCTAAATCTGATAGCATAATGGGCTTTATCATCTACAAAAGTGACATCTTCCCAACCATAATAAGGATCAAGAAAAGTATCATAGTTTCTGGTACCCCGGCGAACTTCAATA
>SL_5KL_010_SEDDRAFT_10001410_pt1 | contig 14529 bp, 10 predicted proteins | sample SodLakKL_010_SED_FD_9118 | JGI IMG/M metagenome (IMG submission 9118)
CGCCAAGCAATCATTTCACGGCCGGACACTGGCTGCTTTAACCGCCACCGGCCAGCCTAAGTATCAAAAAGCTTTTCAGCCCCTGGTAGAAGGTTTTGCCTACGCTGTTTTCAATGACGTGGATTCGTTTTCAAGCCTGGTTGATAACCAAACTGCCGCGCTATTGGTTGAGCCGATTCAGGGTGAAGGCGGTGTCTATCCGGCTGAACGATCTTTTTTGGAAGGGTTGAGAAAAATTTGCGACCGTTATAAAGCCCTGCTTATCTTTGACGAGGTCCAGTGCGGTATGGGCAGGACCGGCACACTGTGGGCCTTTGAAAACTGGGGTGTCAAACCCGATATCTTGACGGCCGCCAAGGGATTGGGAGGCGGCCTGCCTATCGGTGCGCTGGTGGCGGCTCCTCCTTATGCCGATGTTCTGGTGCCCGGTGATCATGCCTCTACTTTTGGGGGAAACCCGGTAATCTGCAAAGCGGCCCTGGCTGTGCTGAGAGTTTTAGAGCAGGACGGTTTCATGAAAGCTGTCCGGGAGAAGGGCGAACTTATTAAAAACGAACTGGAGAAAATGGTGTCTGCCCACCCCGGTTTGATCAAGGAATTCCGCGGCCTGGGTTTAATCTGTGCCCTGGAATTAAAAAAACCTCGGGCCGTCCGGATCCTGGAGAAGTGCACCAATGAAGGCCTGCTTATTAATGCTATCGGCGATTATAACCTGCGTTTTTTGCCCCCGCTTACCATTGCAAACAGCGAACTCGAAGAAGGCCTGAGTATAATCAAGCGTTTTTTGGAAGAAGAAGCTCGTGAAGACGATAACTGAAAAAAGGAGGAGGATATAAATGGCAAAAGAAAAAATTGTCCTGGCCTATTCGGGCGGGCTGGACACTTCGATCATCGCCAGGTGGCTCCAGGAAACTTATGACTACGAAGTCATAGCGATGACTGCCAACGTTGGCCAGGGAGATGAAGAGCTGAAAGGGCTGGAAGAAAAAGCGCTCAATACAGGGGCATCAAAAGTTTTTATCGAAGATATACGCGAAGAGCTGGTCACAGACTACATTTTTCCCATGATCCAGTCGGGCGCGGTTTATGAAGGGAAGTACCTGCTGGGAACAGCAATAGCACGACCGGTAATCGGCAAGAAAATGGTGGAAATAGCGAAAGAAGTGGGAGCCGGCGCCGTTGCTCACGGTGCTACCGGCAAAGGCAACGACCAGGTTCGTTTCGAGTTCGCGGTAAAGTCCTTAAATCCCTACCTGAAAATAGTGGCCCCCTGGCGCGAGTGGGAACTGCAGTCACGCACAGACTGCATCGAGTATGCCTGCAAGCACAACATTCCCATCCCTGTCACGGCTGAAGAGCCTTACAGCATCGACCGTAACCTCTGGCATATCAGTTTCGAAGGAGGTATCCTTGAAGATCCGGACCGGGAGCCCGACCGGGAAATGTTCAGGATGACCAGTGACCCGCAGGAAGCACCGGAAGAGCCCGAGGAACTTTCGATCGGCTGGGAAAAAGGGATCCCGGTTAGCGTAAACCAAAAAGAACTTCCCCCGGTGGAACTGCTCGAAGAACTTAACCGTATTGCCGGCAGGCATGGGGTGGGCCGGATCGACCTGGTGGAAAACCGCCTGCTTGGCATGAAATCAAGGGGGATTTACGAAACTCCGGGTGGAACCCTGCTGACCTTTGCCCACCGCGAACTGGAGCAGTACACCATGGATCGGGAGACTTACCGCTATAAAGAACAGATCGCCCTCAAATACGGCGAGCTGATTTACTACGGCCTCTGGTTTACTCCCCTGCGGGAAGCCCTGCACGCTTTTGTGTGCCAAACACAGGAGACAGTGAGCGGCACGATCCACTTAAAGCTTTACAAGGGCAATATTATGGTTACCGGAAGGGATTCCGAGTATACCCTCTACCATCCGGATCTGGCAACCTTTGAGGCCGACGACCTGTTCGACCAGAAAGATGCCCAGGGGTTTATCAATCTTTACGGCCTGCCGCTGACAATAAAAGGTTTAATCGAACTGAGAAATAAACAGAAGGCCCGGGAGGTGGCAAAAAGCTGAAAAGACCATGGCAGGGAATTTTTAAAGGAGATATTGATGACGATGTCCTCAAATTTACCGCTTCACTGCCTTTTGATCGGCGGCTTGCGCTGTGTGACATTAAGGGCAGCACTGTACATGTGGAAATGCTGGCGGGTTTAGGAATTATTGACGGTACCGAAGCGGGACAAATTCTCAAGGGACTGGAAGAGGTCAGGCAGGAAATTTTAAGCGGCCGCTTTCCTTATGATATCAAGTTTGAAGATATTCATCTCAATATCGAAAAAAGGCTTACTGATTTAATCGGGCCTTCTGGAGGCAAACTGCACACAGCTCGCAGTCGCAACGACCAGGTCGCTTTGGATATGCACCTTTACCTGAAAGAAGAAATAGAGGTCATCGATCGGCTGCTGCTTCGCCTGCAGGAGGTCCTGGTAAAACTGGCTGAGAAATATATAGATGTGGTTATTCCCGGTTATACCCATCTGCAAAGAGCCCAACCGGTTCTCCTTTCCCACCACCTGCTGGCCTATTTCTGGATGCTGAAACGAGATCGGGAACGCCTTGCAGGAACGAAGCAGAGGGCTGATCTAATGCCTTTGGGGGCCGGGGCCCTGGCCGGGACCGGCTTTGCGATTGACCGGGAGCAGGTGGCTAAAAAACTGGGGTTCGGCGGCCTGTATGAAAACAGCATGGACGCTGTAAGCGATCGGGATTTCATTGTCGAATTTTTAGCTTTTGCCGCCGCCCTGATGATGCACTTAAGCAGGCTTTGTGAGGAACTGGTACTATGGTCTTCGGCGGAGTTTGGCTTCATCGAAATTGACGAAGCCTTTACTACCGGAAGCAGTATGATGCCCCAAAAGAAAAATCCCGATGTGGCTGAACTGATCCGGGGTAAAACCGGCCGGGTTTACGGGAGCCTTGTTTCCATCCTCACGATCCTGAAAAGCCTGCCTCTGGCTTATAACAAAGATATGCAGGAAGACAAAGAAGGCCTTTTCGACACCATGGACACATTAAAATCTTCACTGCCCATTTTGGCGGAGATGCTCTTAAAAATGGAGGTCAACCGTTCGCGTTTGGCTGAGGCAGTGGACGACGATTACCTCTGTGCCACCGATCTGGCCGACTACCTGGTACGGAAGGGTGAGCCTTTCAGGGAAGCCCACCGCCTGGTCGGAGAAATGATCGGTTTCTGCCGCAGTGAAGATATGCGTTTAAAAGAAATGTCTCCCGAAGAACGGGGCCGTTTCCACCCGGCACTGGCTGAAGAAATATCGGCCATGCTGGATCCGGAACAGGTAGTTGCCGTACGCTCCAGCCGCGGCGGCACCTCTCCGGGGGCGGTAAAATACCAGATTGGCCTGGCGCGGGATTTGATCGGCGGTTAGACGGTTCCTGTTTTGTTCGCATGCATTCAGTAAAAACTGATCGCCCGGCGGCAAATATTTTCAAAAATTGTTTGAAGAGTGAACGAGGCTTCTAAAAAATAAGCGGATATCCCTTTCTCGGATCCATGTCGGCAAAAAGCCGGGCCAGCTTGGGAAGATCGGCCACTCCTTTGGCTTCCAGAACCGGCAGGAGTTTAAGAAAAAGGGAAGCGGCAATGCGGGCATCGCCCAGGGCATTGTGCCTTCCTTGCAGATCGAGGTCGAAGTGAGCGGCCAGGTTTTCGAGGGAATAATCGGTTACCTGGTAAAATAGTGCCGAAGTGAGGAGCACCGTGTCAATTACAGGGTTGACGATGCGCCTGCCGATCGCTTCGCCCAGTTTAATGTTAATGAAGGCGAGGTCGAAAGGGGCGTTATGGGCGACAAGGATGCGGGACCGGCAAAAAGTTAAAAAATCAAGAAGAACAGGACCGATCTCCGGTTTGTCCTTCAGCATTATATCGGTTGTGCCTGTTATTTTTTGGACCGCCCCGGGCACGGTCCTACCGGGGTTAACAAGGCGGTAAAAAAACGGCTTGTCTAAGATGCGTCCATTTTCTATCATAACTGCACCGATGGATATTATTTCGTCGCCCCTGTAAGGATAAAAACCGGTTGTTTCTGTATCGAAAACTACGTAAGAGGCACTTTTTAGATATTGGTTCCAGTTGATCTTCTTCCCGGTTTCCGATATAATCTCGGACAGCCTGCTGAAAAGCTCCGGATCATGCCTGATCGATCCGGCCTTTCCGCTGTTGGGGAACAGCCGGGCCATAAGTTTTTCGGCCGGCCCTTCGCTTCCGCCGGAGTCAGTCCGCTCCGCTTCTCGATTTAGCCTGTGGAAATCAGGTTTGTAGTACGAATTGTTACCCATGATTTTCCTTTCCGGTTTTCAAGCTTTGTGCACATGAAATGCATGTGCCGTCATCGACTGCAGCCGGTTTACTACCAGTAGTGCTTCCTTAAGCATTGCTTTATCTTTCCTGCTTAAAAGGTCAAGGTTGATATAATTATCACAGCTTTCGCCCTTTTCCGCTTTTTCCACGGCGTCCCTGATCCGAAACATCAGCAGTGATTCGTAAGCCGCTTCAAAATATTCTGCGTCGTCAGGTTTAAAAATCCCGCGTTCTTTCAGCCGGTGGATGCGTTCAAAAGTGTTGGTTTCCATAATGCCCTCCCGCAGGGCAAAGATCCGGACGCAGTCTACAAGGTGGACGGTTGCCGTGTTTTTTATATTAAGCCTGTTATGCCTGCCGCCATTTCTTTCAGTGATAATTTGCCGGAACATGTTTAAAGGGGCTCTCTGTTTTAAATCGTCTTCAGCCATGAAGAGCAGGGCGTGCTTTGCATCTCGAAATAATCGGGTCGTAAAAACTTTCAGGCGGTCATAGAGCGTTTCCTCGCCGGCAATATGCCGGTAGTCAAGGAAAATGGTCATATCGCGGATATCCTCGGGATCGAGTTTTTCAGCCCACCCGGCGGCCCTGTTTTTCCACATGGTCAGGGGCATACACCAGTAAGGGTTTTCGGCCATTACTTTGCCCTTGCATCTGGCAAAACCGCAAATTTCCAGGCCCCGGACGATCTTTTTGCCCAGGGTCGTAAAATAATCGACGGCTGCTTCGGCTTTTTCAGGGTCCGGATCTTCGAAAATAATTCCGTTGTCCTGGTCGGTGCGTGAAAACTGTTCCTTCCTTCCGGCACTGCCCATGTTGATAAAGCTGTATTTTCCCGGCGGCGCTCCCCGGCCTTCTTTTAGCATCGTTCCTTCCGCAATTTCGACAATTCTTCTGGCAACCCGATCATAAAGCTCACTCACCAACTCGCATATTTCCGAGGCGTATGATCTCTCTGCCAACAGGGCCTGCTGTACCCGGTCTATTTCAGAAGTTAGAGCGGCAAGTTCACTAAAATTATGCTGGTACTCAATCTGGTTGACAATCGAAAAGGCCCCGTCTTTGCGGCTTTTAACCAGGTCTTTTACCGTGACAATACCATGCATTACGTCGTGTTCGTCGGTAACCACTATGTGTTTGAGGTTGTGCCTGGTCATCAAAAGCAGGGCTTTATAGCTGAAATCATTAGGGCGCACGGTGATCAAATCCGATGACATTACCTCCAATGCCCTGCGCTCGAGGACCGGGTTGTCGGCCGAAAGCACTTTTCTGACCAGGTCCCTTTCGGTGATGATGCCCACCGGTTTATTGTTGAAACCGACCACCACCACCGAGCTTATATTGTTCTCGCTCATTTTTTTGGCCACATCGCTGATTTTGTCCATCGCCAGGCAGGTTATCACTTTTTCTGTCCATACATCCGCAATTTTCTGCCGCAGGGTGTGCTCTCTCGCAAATTGCGATTCGGGGCGGCTGTCTGTGAAAGCGAGGTATAGTTCCTTCAGGCGGGAAGCCAGGGCCTTGGTAAAAAACTCGGCAAACCTGTCACTGCTTGCCAGGGCTGATTTGAAAGATTCTTCACCAATTAGCAGGCAGGTTAAATCCGTGACGGCAATCATTGAAACAGGGTAAGGTTCATCAGAAAGCAGAACGGTTACCCCAAAAAATTCCCCTTTGCTCCTGGTTGCCGTAATTTTATTTTTATCGCCGACGGCGGCAACGGCCCGGGCCCGGCCTTCATAAATCAAAAACAGGGTTTTCTTTGACGGTTCCCCTTCACGGAATATCTTGCTTCCTTCCGGAAAGTGAGCCTGCTCCGTATTTTGGACAATTGCTTCCAGCACCTCTTTATCGAGATAATCAAAGGGGGTGGTAGATTCTAAAAAAATTTGAATTCTCTCTCTGTCCAGTTTTGCCTTGGAGGCCGTCATATTTACAACTCTCCTCCCGGCCGGCCTGGTTGAAATACCGGGAGCAAAATGCTTACCGCTCCCTGAGCCGGTTTTCAGGAATCAGCTATACTTGCGCACTACCAGGGCTTTTATTATATCTTTCCCCTTATAAAGGAGCAAGGGAAACGGCGCCGCAACCGGCGCCGTTTCCAAGTTATCGCTGGCTTGTTATACGGTGTGGTTTTTATTCTTCTTCTTTTTCCTGCTGTTTTTTCTCTTCTTCTTCCCTGAGCATGCGGCGGAGAACTTTGCCGATCATTGTTTTAGGCAGTTCGTCCCGGAACTCGATCAGCTTCGGTACCTTGTAGGGAGCCAGGTTGGCCTTGCAGTGTTCGACTACCTCTTCTTCGGTCATCGATTCGCCTTCTCGCAAGACAATGTAAGCCTTCAGGGTTTCGCCGCGGTAGGGGTCCATGATTCCGGCCACTGCCGCTTCCATAATTTTTGGGTGAGCGTAGAGCACTTCTTCGATATCCCGGGGGTAAATATTGAAACCGCCGGCGATGACCATGTCTTTTTTCCGGTCTACAATATAGGTATAGCCATCTTCGTCAGCCTTGGCGATATCACCGGTGTAGAACCAACCGTTGCGCAGGACCAGCGCGGTTTCTTCGGGCATATTCAGGTAACCTTCCATGACCTGGGGCCCGCGCAAACAAAGCTCTCCCACTTCACCGATGGACATTTCCTGCTCGCCGGCTTCAACGTCAACAATTTTAAACTCCGTATCGGGCATCGGCAGGCCAATACTGCCGGGCTTGCGCTTACCGTAAACAGGGTTGGCGTGGGTAACCGGGGAAGTTTCGGAAAGGCCGTAGCCTTCAACCAGCCTGCCGCCGGTATTTTTCTCGAACTCCTGCTGGACTTCCACCGGCAGAGGGGCGGCCCCGCTGATACAGATGCGGATTGATTTTAGGTCAAACTTCTGAAGGTTGGGAGCATTGTTAATGGCCACATATATGGTCGGTACACCCGGGAAAAGAGTCGGTTTTTGCTTGTCTATAGTTTTTAGCACATCTTCCAGGACAAAACGGGGTAAAAGGACCAGTTTGGCCCCGTTCTGCAGGCCCAGGTTCAAGATCGTGGACAGACCGTAGCTGTGAAAGAAAGGCAGGACCCCCAGGATTACCTCCTTGCCGTCCTGGAAATCCGTGCACCAGGCCTTAACCTGGCACATATTGGCGACCAGGTTCCGGTGCTGAAGGATAGCTCCCTTAGAAACACCGGTTGTTCCCCCGGTATAGAGGAACAGGGCCCGGTCTTCCGGATCGACCTTTACTTCCGGCGGTTTTTCCCCGACATATCTTTTGATCAGGTTCGTAAAGGAATAGTCTTCGCCGGCGATATCGACCCGGTCGCCTTCCTTTTTTTCTTTGGCGACAGTGTAAAGAAAGCTCAAAGCCCCGGGGAAGTAATCTTTGATGTTGGATACGATCACATTTTTCAGTTTTGTTTTTGCCTGGACCCCTTTAATCATCTTGTAAAAGCGGGTCAGGGTTATGATCGTTTCGGCTCCGGAATCGTTGAGCTGGTATTCCATTTCCCGGGCGACATAGAGGGGATTGCAGGGAACAACGATGGCACCTAGCGAAAGGGCGGCGAAATAAGCGATTGGAAACTGGGTTGAGTTGGGCAGGTGAACGGCTACCCGGTCGCCTTTTTTTACGCCAAGATCAGCCAGGGCGCAGGCGAAACTTTCGATTTGTTCCAAAAGCTGGCTGTAGGTCAGTTCGCGTCCCATAAAGTGAACGGCCGGTTGATCTTTGTAGGTAGTGACTGCCTGCTGAAAAAGCTCATAGAGTGAAAGTAAGGGGTAATCGATGCTGTGAGGGACCTCCGGTTCGTAATGTTTGAGCCAAACTTTCTCCATAGCGATGATCCTCCTTGTGTGGTTAGGGTTGCTGTTAGTAGTATATAGTCTATTCGATATTAAGAGGCCGTTTCCTTTTCAGTTTTTAAAATTATAAACACAAAAACACATGTGTCATAATATTCTCAAAACAAACCAGGCAATCATTACTGTTTCCAGGCCCAATTTTAAGGGCAGGGCGCCAAAAAACCCCAGCGAAGCTCCGAAACCTGATTTTAAAGCCGCTCCTGTTTTGCGCCTTGCTATTAAATCGGCCAGGGTTGCCCCGACAAAGGGGCCGATCAAAAGGCCGAAGGGAAAAAAGAACAACCCGACCAGCAGCCCCCCGGCGGCTCCCCAAAAGGCAGCCCTGGTTCCGCCGAAATAGCGGCTGCCCATTGCGGTAAAAAAATAATCAACACCCATTACAACCAGGGCTATAAGCCCCTGTACCAGGAAAAAATAAAGCCCCAAACTTTCGAAGCCGGCAATAAATCCGTAAACGAGCATTCCCAGCCAGATTATTGGTGCACCCGGCAATACCGGTAAAAGTGTCCCGGTAAGACCAACCAAAAAAAATAATGCGGCCACGATTATGGCAATTATTTCGCTCATCAAAGCACCTCCCGGAGCCTTCTTTTTAGCACTATCATAGCACAGCCACCGGTTTCATGGATCGGAAAAAAATTTTTACACCGGCATTAGGGAGGAATCCTTGATTACAAGGCGAATAAGTAGATTTAATTTTAAATAATTTGATAATAAGCGGAAGGAGGTGTAATATAAAAAATATTGAGTAAAATAAGCAAAACAAGAGATCTGATAATTTAGGAGGTGACTCAAAGTGAGCAACAGCAGCAGAAGGGGTTACAAAGTGGAAGTCTGGGTTACGGCGGTATGCTTTTTCATTGTAGCCGTAATTGGCGGGTTTTTCAGCTCTATTGTTGTAATTTTAAATGAAAGGTTTTTCCACCAGGTACCCACTCCGGAACCACTTATTCCGGCGTACGGTGAAACTATGTTTGTCTCTATAGAAGGCCTGGAAGTCTTGGGCTTTCCACTTCATTATTTTTTACTGGTTGTCTTAAGCTGGATCGGGGTCACCCTAATCGGTGCGATCTGGTGTATCGTCATGGATAGACTGGAAGAACAACAACGGGCGTAAGCCCCGCTGAAAGGAGGGATTTTCTAGTGGAACCAAGAGGTGAGTTGTTTGTCCTCGGCTTAGTTCTCACTATTGTTGTCCTGTTAATTTCTGTGTTTATTAGCGTCTGGGCCCGCCGCTTTACCCGCACCCTGGGAGACTACTATGTTGCCGGGCGCAGTATCGGAGCTTTAAATAACGGTTTGGCCATGGTTTCCCTGGCGTTAAGCCTGACTACCTTTATCGGTCTGACCGCGTTAATTATTGAAGGGCTTTATATTGCCGTTGCCGTTTACGCCGGTTTTACGGGAGCCTTTATCGGTATGCTGGTCCTGGCCGCCCCTTTCCTGAGGCGTCATAAGTCCTTTACGACTATGGCCTTTATTGCGGAGCGGTATGACAGCAAAACTTTGCGTTACATTTCGGTAATTGTCATGATGATTGTCAGTGTGCTTTATTTGGGCGGAAACCTCAAAGGGATTGGTATTGTTTTTTATTTCTTGTTGGGCGTTCCCGAGCTCTGGGGAATTATTGTTGGCGGCCTGGTTGTAACCCTTTATGTTACCCTTGGTGGTATGTACGGGGTTACCTACAACCAGACTTTCCAGTCGATTGTCCTGATATTTTGCCTGATGTTCCCGGTTGCTGTGGTGTTGAGATCGATAGGCGCTTCGGGATGGGCTTTCCCGCCCCTGGGTTACGGCGATATGGTACCATTGATGACCGAGGTGGTGCCCCACTATTTTTGGGCCATGGTCGCCCACCCGGTGACCTATATTGCCATCTTCCTGGGTTCATTTTTCGGCATTATCGGCCTGCCCCACTTTGTGATGCGCTACTTCACGGTGCGTGATGCCAGGGAAGCCCGCTGGAGCACGGTAATCTGCGTCTTTTTGGTCGGTCTGGTAAACACTACCGTCTATGCCACCGGGTTTGCCGCTGTTTATTACATGCAGACGGCGGGTGTTGACATAGCCCCGGCTGCTTACGATTACGTGGTTTTCATCCTGGTCGAGGCACTGGCCGGAGAGGGCTGGCTGGCCCTGGCCATCGCCGGGTCGGTGGCGGCCGGTTTGTCCACCGTATCCGGCTTGTTGTTGATCATGGGAGCCGGTTTGATCCACGATCTTTACGGCTCCATCAAACCCGATGTGGGCGACGAAAAGAAGCTCAAGCTCTCTTACGGGGCCATGATTGTGGTTGGTGTCCTGGTCATTCTATTTTCACTTGATCCGCCGGAGTTTATCCTGGAGGCGATCATGTGGGCCTTCGGTATTGCCGCGGCCGGCCTGGGAGTGCCAATCGTACTCGGTATCTGGTGGAAGCGGACCAACAAGTACGGGGTCGGCGCCGGCATGGTGGTAGGCACCCTGGTTTCCTTTGTCTGCTGGATCATGATCGGCTACATGGGCATGGACCCGGTTGATATACCCTTCCCCTTCTTTGCCCAGTACTTCTACGGCCCGCTCGGCTGGATTAAAGTTATAGCATTTACGGTGCCGCTTTCGTTTATTCTCACGATCGTGGTGTCCTGGCTGACTCCGCCGCCGCCGGAGGAACTGCAGAGACAGGTGGATGAAATGCACGGATGGTCCGATGTAGACCCGACACGTTATAACGGCAAAGCTCTGCCGATTACCATTATCGTGCTGTCTGTTTTTATCATTTGGTTTATGACCACGCTTTACGATCAGTTTCCCAAGTAACTCCACGGCCCGCCTTGCCCGGTGCTCAAGTTTTTGAGCGCCGGGCAACAGGGCCGCATAATATCCAACAGGAGGTGATTGCTTCATGGAGAACTGGGAAAAACTCTACAAAATGCCCTATAAAGAGATTAAAGACCTGCAGGATCGCAAACTGCGGGCCTTTATGGCCAACCAGATCTATCTTTACAGCCCTTATTACAGCAACCTGCTGAAGGAACTAAAAATTGATCCTTTAAAAGTAAAGGGTATAGAAGATTTGCGCCACTTGCCCTTCACTTATAAGTGGGATATTGCTCCGACCGATGAAGAACCGCAGAAGGCCAAAGATTTTGTCATCCGGCCCGACGAAGAAATTACAGAGAAGTACAGCCACCTGGCCAAGATGTCGATGACCGGCGGCAAGGCCCAGGTGGAGGAAAGAGTTTATGATTTTAAGCCGGTGCATATGCACTTTACTACCGGCCGGACGGCCATGCCCACACCATTTTTATATTCAAAGCGAGATCTTGAAAACTTAAAAGAGGCCGGCTACCGCCTGCTCGAAGTTTTTGAAGTGACCACTGATGATATAGTGGTGAACTGCTTCCCGTTTGCCCCGCACCTCGCGTTCTGGCAGACTTTTTTTGCCGGCGAAAAAATGAACGTGGCCGGTTTTCACAGCGGAGGCGGCAAGATAGTGGGTACCAATAACCTGATGGACGCTTTCGAGTATCTCCAACCCACTGTAGCGGTGTTTATCCCCGGCTACTGTTACTATTTCCTGCGCGAGGCTGTCAAGCAGGGGCGCGACTTTTCCTCAGTGAAGAAAATTTTCTTCGGCGGCGAGCGGGTGCCGCCCGGATTAAAAGATAAGATCAAGGAGCTTTTTGTTCAGCTGGGAGCCGAGGATGTAATGGTGCTGGCTACCTACGGCATGACCGAAGCCAAGGTCGCCTGGCCTGAATGTCCTTCCCACGACGAATATTACGGCTACCATCTCTTCCCCGACATGGAGGTTTTTGAAACGGTTGATCCCGAGAGCGGTGAACCGGTCGGAGAAGCAGAGGAAGGGGAGATTGTTTATACATCGCTGGACTGGCGGGGAACGGCTGTTCTGCGCTACCGTACCGGCGACATTGCCGTAGGAGGTTTAATGTATGAGCCCTGTCCCAACTGCGGCCGGACGGTTCCGCGGATTAGTTCCAATATACAGCGCAAATCGGAACTGAAAGAGTTCAGCATGACCAAGGTCAAGGGGACCCTGGTCAACCTGAACAACTTTTTCCCGCTGATGATGAGCCATCCGGATATCGAAGAATGGCAGGTGGAAATGCGTAAGCGTAATGACGATCCCTTCGACATGGATGAGATCTATCTCTATGTCGCCACTAAGGGTGATGTCGATCGTGAAAAGCTGGTAGCCGATTTAAAACAAAAAGTGCTCAGAGATACGGAGGTTTCCCTGACCGATATTATCTTTAAACCAGTGCCCGAACTGGTAAAACAGCTGGGCATGGAAACGGAGCTTAAAGAAAAAAGGATATTAGACAACCGGCCCAAGTAAGCCGGCTTTAAAGTGCAAGAGAGGAGGCAAAGCATGGAAGCATGGAGCAAGGTTAGTAAAATGCCTGCTGCCGCGATCCGGAAAATGCAAAGCGAGCTTTTGCAGAAAATGCTTAATGAACAGCTGGCAGAAAGGCACCCCTATTACCGGACACTTTTTAAGGAAAACAACATAAATCCCGCCGACATCAAGAGTATCGAAGATCTGAAAGAACTGCCGCTTACGGGAAAAAAGGATATTCTGCCCCCGGAGGGGGAACCCCGCCACCCCAAGAAATTTGTGCTTGAACCTCCCGCCGAGGGAGAAAAAAAGAGCAAAAAGAAAGGGCTGGCCCTTTTTGGCAAAAAGGATACGGGTCCCGAACCGGAACAGTATAAGTTTCATACCCTTTATTTTACCGCAGGACGCACGGCCAAGCCGATCCCGATAGAATACACTCATCTCGATCTGGCCAACCTCAGGGAAGCGGGCGCGAGGGCAATCGATGTATGGGGTCTTACCCGCGATGACACCATGGTCAATGCTTTTACCTACGCCCCAAACGCTTACTTCTGGCAGATGTATTACAGCACAATCGACCTGGGCAGTACTGCTTTGCAAACCGGGGGAGGAAAGGTGCTGGGGCTGGAAAAAGTTCTTAAAGCTGCTCATACCATGGAAGCGCCGGTTATGGCTGTTGCTCCCGGGTACGCTATATATGCTCTGCAGACCCTCGAAAATTTCGGCTTTACTGCTGAAAACCTGGAACGCATCATCACCGGCATCGATTACACGCCGATGGAGGCCGTAGATAAAATAAGAAGACTAATGCAGGCGGTTCAGGCAAAAGACAACAGGGTCCAGCGCTTTTACAGTATCTCCGAGGCTAAATCAGGCTGGGCTGAATGTGAACCCGGTTACGGCTATCATACTTTTCCGGATCATGTATTGGTTGAAATTGTCGATCCGGAAAGTGGTGAAGTGCTTGGTGAAGGGGAAAAAGGAGAGGTTGTCATAACCCACCTGGAAGCCGCCGGAACTGTTCTGCTTCGCTACAGGACGGATGATATTGCCACGGGCGGCCTGGTTACGGAGCCGTGCCCCAACTGCAAGCGCACCGTGCCGCGGATCATGGGCGATATAGAACGAAAGGCCCAATATTATGAACTTCGTGGTAAAGAAGGAGTGCACCTGTTCAACGGCAATCACCTGCGCAAATTAATGTTTGCCAGGGATGATGTCCTGCTCTGGTATGCTGAAATAAACCGCACCAATTCCGATGACAATCTAAAGGTTGTAGTCAAAGGGGCTTCGGGAACTGATGAAGCTGCCCTGCTTCAGTCGTTAAATGAAGAGCTTGGCAGTAAATTTCAGGTTCAGTCAAGTGTTGAAAGCATTTCCCTCGATGCCGTGGTCAATAAAATTGGCCTGGAAAAATTTATTACCGAGAAAACAATTTTTGATAACCGGCAGAGCTAACCGGGAATGATTCGAAACAGCCACAGCCCCGTTTTTTGCGGGGCTGTGGCTGTTGACGGCAAAAAGTCAGCGGTGCCGCGCTTTTCAATAACCCCTGATGATGATATAATTGTGAGGCAAAATGCTGTTATTTTTTCTTATTGTTAAAAAAAAGTTAGAAAGGCAGGTGTGAATTTGCATAGTCTACCTGAACCTGTGAACCTGGGTACAATTACCGGCAACCTTGCCGATCCCGTTTTTTTGGTTGATAACAGCAAAAATGTTGTTTGGTTAAACCGGAAATCCGAGGAGTTTTTTAATACAGACTCAGAAGATGCATCCGGCAAAACAATCATGGAGCTGACCGGTATAAAGAAAATGGATGCCCTGCTTGATGAAGTATTTGAACAGCAGAAAGAGCTTAAAACCTCGTATGAAGAAACCTCGGTTAAGGTGAAAAAGCAGGATGAGCGGTATTTTTTTAAGATCGCCATGAACCCGGTTTTCCACCAGGATAA
>SL_5KL_010_SEDDRAFT_10001411_pt1 | contig 14527 bp, 12 predicted proteins | sample SodLakKL_010_SED_FD_9118 | JGI IMG/M metagenome (IMG submission 9118)
TCCATTCACCTCTCTTCGGTAAGAGGGAGGGGGGTAGCCCCCCTCCTCCTCACAGCAAAATCTTATTTTGAAAATAATTCTTCCTGGGCTTTTTCAACGGCAGCCAGGAGTTCATTGGCTAAATCCACTCCAGCCTGGCCAAGGTCGTCTTCAATGGTTTCAAGAACTGCGGGAACAGCAATATCACGGAAGGCGGCAAGCTCTTCAATTGAAGGAGCGTAAACTTCTATTCCGGCATCTTCCAGGAACTGGACTCCCTGTTCTGTAGCATCGGCCAGGAGTTTTGTTCCATTAGCAACCAGTTCAGCAGCATAAAGAGCATCGTTGAAAATTTCTCTTTGTTCGTCAGTGAGGTTCTGGTAGAAGGCTTCGCTTGTTACCCACCAGTCAGCACCTACCATGTGATTGGTCAGCGAAGCATATTTCTGGACCTCCTGCAGTCCTCCAATTGCCATTATGGGAATGGGGTTGTGCTGTCCACCGACAACACCCATTTGTAAGGCGGAATAAAGTTCATCCCAGGGAACTGGAGTTGCAGATGCCCCAAGAGATCTCATCATTGCAATATGGCTGGGAACAGACATGGTGCGGAACCGAATTCCCCTCATATCTTCAGGGGTTTTAATTGGACGCTCGTTGTTACTGAGCACGTAGAACCCTGCAGCATTAACACTTAAAAGACGGAAACCAGTATTGTCGAGCAGATCTTGCTTGAGTTTTTCGCCAAATTCTCCCTTCATTACTTCGTAGAAAACCGAATGATTGGGAAAGGCAAAGGGAAGATCAATTACGTTGATCAGGGAATAGAAAGGAGCAATTCCTCCAATTGAAGCAACATTAACCTGGATAATGTCGCCAAGAGTCTGGTCCATTCTTTCCCTCTGATTTCCAAGGGCGCTGGCCGGGTAAATTCTTACAGTCATTTCCCCACCGGATTGGGTTTCAACGATATTCTTGAATACAACAGCAGCAGCATGAACACTGGAGGTTGCAATATCTCCCGGTTCTTCGTGGGCAAGCCTGATTTCTAATACCTGGGCCATGGCTGTTGAACTCATCAGGGCAATACACATAACCATAGCAAGAATTAATAGTTTTTTCACTTGATAAAACCCCTTTCTGTTGCTTTTAGTTTTTCCAAACCTTTATCCTGACAATCCTCCTCCAGGCCACCTCCTTTGAAACTTTTTAAAGTCAAAATAAATCCTATGGAAAACAAATTAACTGACAATAAAAATAATATGCAATAAGCGTGCCAGAAAAAATAAAGAAAACCGCAAAACCAAAATAATCCTGAAAGCAAGAGAAGTTTCAAGCCCAATTAAAAAAACCCCTCCGAACAGGGGTTTTTATTAAAAAAGGCATAATTCCCGTTTTCGGGAACCCATTTCCCGGAAACGGGAATTTTATAATCCCAGGTTTTTTATTTTGTTATACAGGGTAGTTTTGCCGATTCCAAGGGCTCTTGCGGCCCTCAGCTTGCCTTCGGTATCCCACCCATATATCTCCAGGTGCTCGAGAATTATCTTCCTCTCATAATCCTCCAGGTTTTTTCTCAAGCCTCCTTCGGAAACCGAGACCTGGGGAGCGGCTTTAATCATTCTGGCTGGAAGATTTTCTGTGGTAATATAAGCTGATGGTTCCATGTTAATTGCATACTCAATAACATTTTCCAGCTCCCTGACATTCCCCGGCCAATCATATTCCTCCAGGGTCCATTTTGCTCCCTCGGTTACCCCTTCAATTTTTTTGTGTAATCGATTATTGTATTTCTGGATAAAATGCTCAACCAGCAGCATTATATCCTCACGCCGCTCCCTTAAAGATGGTATTTCCATGGGAATTACATTTAACCGGTAAAAAAGATCTTCCCGAAATTTTGATGCCCTTATAAGTTCCTCCAGGTTCTGGTTGGTGGCCGTTAAAATCCTGACGTCAACATCAATTTCTTTTACACCACCTATCCGAAAAAACTTCCTGTCCTGGATTACCCTGAGGATCTTGACCTGTAACTCCAGCGGCATATCTCCAATTTCGTCTAGAAAAATTGTTCCCCGGTGGGCAAGTTCAAATTTCCCCGGTTTACCCCCTGCAAGGGCTCCGGTAAAAGCTCCCGATTCATAGCCAAATAGTTCGCTTTCCAGTAATTCTCCGGGTATTGCTGCACAGTTAATTGAAATAAAATTTTCCTTTTTTCTCTGGCTGGCCTGGTGAATGGCCCGGGCAAAAAGCTCTTTCCCCGTGCCACTTTCACCCTGGATTAAAACCGAAGAACTGCTTCCCGCAACTCTAAGGACTTTTTCTTTAACTTCCAGTAAAGCCTGGCTCTTTCCAACAATTTGATCAAGAAAACTATCTCCCTGGGATGCTTCAATTCCCAGAAGGCTGTGGACCTCCTGGATACTTTTTATACTGGCTACAACTCCAGCAACCCGAACCCCTTTTACGATCGGGTTCGCCGTAACAAGAAGGCGCAGGGATCCATTTTCTCCCTGGTGGAAAACTTCCCGGTTTCTAAAACCGTCTCCGCTTGCCAGTACTTCAAGGAGATCTCCAGAGGGGAAAATTTTATTAATATGCGAACCCCACACCCGGCTTGGTCTTTCGCCAAGCAATTTCCCTGCAGACTGGTTAAAGTTGGTTATCATCCCCTGATGGTCTATGGCTATAATTCCTTCATCAATGGAATTGATCACAAGGCCCAGTTGCTCTATTACCATCCTGATATCATCAAAACCCGCCTGTTCAATTAATTTTCCTGTTATAAGTTCCCCGATAAAACCGGCAAGGTGATAAAGCTTTTCCCTGTTTTCTAAAAATTCCCGGCCCCCTCCTGCCAGAATTAAAAACCCCATTATTTTTTCCTCAACAAATAAGGGGAAGGCAAAAGCAGATCCCAGAAAGTTGTTTTCTTCTCCCTGGTTTTCAAAAAAGATTGGCTCCCGCTTATTTTTTGCTTCCTTCATTAATCGGGCGCAATCTTCGGGGGGAAGTTTTTCAATGTTTTTAGATGCCGCAATTAATTCATTATTATCATCAAAGAGAAATGCTTCAAAGCTAAAAAAAGCAGCGAAAGTGTTGAGAATATTACTGCAGCTCTCCTTAATCTTTTTCAATCCCATTATTGCGCCTCCTGACTTTAATTATTGTATACTTCGGTAACAGTTTCTCTTCTCCTTTAAAGCAGGGTCGGGCTTATTCCATTAAAAGTTCTTCAAGGCCCTGGGTATCTTTGATTTCTACCCTTTTCCTATCAAAATCAATTAGGCCCTGATCCTTTAATCCCGCAAGTTCCCTGGAAAGGGAGGGCCGGGGAATATTAAAATAATCGGCAAGTTCCTCCCGGGAGAATTTCCAGGGGAAACAATTTTCTCCTTCAATTCTTGCTTCTCTGAGTAGATAGTGGGCAATTTTCTGTTTTATAGTTCCAAGGGAAAGAAGCTCAATTTTTTCCGATAACATTTTTACCCTGTTAGAAATGGTTTCCAGGTACCTTAAAAGGACATCTCCGTCTTTTTGAAACAATTGAAGCAGATCCTCCCGGGGGATCCGAAAAACTTCCGTCTTCTCCTGGGCTATTATATCAGCAGGATAACTTGGTTTGACAGAAAAAAGGACGCTTTCACCAAAAGCCTGGCCTTCTTCAAAGGTTGCCAGGGTTAAAGCTCTTCCTGTGGAATAAACCTTTTTTACAGAAACCTTTCCCTCCAGAACAACACCAAGAAAATCTGCTCTGTCGCCCTGGGAGACAATTTTTTCCCCGGGATAAAAAGTCTGGATAAAAAGCCTTGTATTTTCAAGGATTTTTTCCATTTCTTCCGGAGTTTTATCCCGGAAAATATAACATTTCTCTGGCAATAAAAATTTTTTATTCATTTTTCCCCTCCGTAACATTTGTTACTGAATTAATCCTATCGGTATACTATACTTTAACTTAAATGATTTGGGAGGTGTTGAAAATAAAACAGTTACGTAAGATTGTTGAAATCGACCAGGAAAAATGCGATGGGTGCGGCCTCTGTGCCGAAGGCTGTCATGAAAAAGCAATAGAAATCGTTGATGGGAAAGCCCGCCTGATCAGCGAATCCTACTGTGATGGTCTTGGAGATTGCCTTCCTGCCTGCCCCCAGGATGCGATAAATATTGTAACTCGAGAGGCAGAGCCTTTCGATGAAGAAGCGGTTCAGGCCAGAATTCAGGGGAGCTGTCCTTCTGCCAGCCCCTGTAGTGTGGCTGCACCTTCTTCTAGCCCCTCTTCCTCCGCTTTAAGCCAGTGGCCAATTCAAATCCACCTTGTTCCTCCCAGAGCGGAATATTTCCAAAATGCCGAGCTTCTAATTGCTGCTGACTGCACCGCTTTTGCTGCCCCGAGCCTCCAGAAAGGCTTAATGGAAAACAGGATAACTTTAATTGGTTGTCCCAAGCTTGATGACATCCAGGCTTACCTGGACAAATTAACTGTAATTTTCCGGGATAATAATATCAAGCATATCAGGGTTTTAAGGATGAGTGTTCCGTGCTGTGGAGGCATTGTTGGTTTTGTTGAAAAAGCCCTGGAAAGGGCAGGAAAGAATATACCCCGGGAAATACTTATCCTGGGAATAGACGGACAAATCCAGGAAAGGAAAGGAGCATAATCAATGAAAATGTTTTGTTACCAGTGTCAGGAAGCTTTAAAGGGAAAAGGATGCGACATCAGCGGGGTTTGCGGAAAATCTCCCGAGGTTTCCAACCTGCAGGATCTGCTTGTTTACCTGGTTAAGGGACTTGCCCTGTTATCACAAAAAGCCCGAAAGGCCCAGGTAGATCTCGGGGAAGTTCCAGAATTTATTACCTCCAGCCTTTTTGCAACAATTACCAACGCCAATTTTTCCGAAGATGATTTTGTAAAAAGGATTGAAAAAGCCTTCCGGTTGAGAGAAGAATTGAAAAACAAAATTGATGATTCCAACCAGGGTTTAACTATACCAGACCATGACTCTCTTACCTGGAAGGGTTCGGGAATTGAGAGTTACCAGGAAAAAGCAAAAAAAGTAGGAATTCTCAGCACTAAAAACGAAGATATCCGTTCCCTTAGGGAGCTTCTAATATATGGATTAAAAGGTATCAGCGCTTACCTGAGCCACGCCCAGAACCTGGGCCACGACAATCCCGAGATTTCCAGGTTTATGGAAAAAGCCCTTGTCGCAACAATTGATGAAACCCTCTCAGTGGATGACCTTACAAAACTGGTTTTGGAATGCGGGGAAAATGGAGTAAAAACCATGGCACTTCTGGATAAAGCCAACACCGGAGCTTATGGGAATCCCGAAATTACAAATGTTAACATCGGTGTTGGAAACAACCCAGGAATTTTAATCAGCGGTCACGATTTAAAAGACATGGAAGAACTTTTGGAACAAACAAAGGGAACTGGAATAGACGTTTATACTCACAGCGAAATGCTCCCGGCAAACTATTATCCTGCCTTTAAAAAATATGATCACTTTATAGGTAATTACGGAAATTCCTGGTGGGAGCAGAGCAAAGAATTTAAAAGTTTTAACGGCCCGATCCTGATGACAACAAACTGTATAACTCCTGTAAGAAAAGAATACAAAGACCGTCTTTTCACAACCGGTGTCGCCGGGTATCCGGGGTGCGAACATATTGAAGCGGGCCCCGACGGAAAAAAAGACTTTTCTCCTTTAATTGAAAAAGCCCGCCAGTGCCAGCCACCCCAGGAAATTGAAAAAGGAGAAATTGTGGGCGGTTTTGCCCATGGGCAGGTTATTGCCCTTGCCGATAAGGTGGTAGATGCAGTAAAAACAGGCGCTATAAAACAGTTCTTCGTAATGGCTGGTTGTGACGGAAGGATGAAAAGCCGGGATTACTATACAGAGTTTGCTGAAAAACTTCCCGAAGATACCGTCATTTTAACTGCAGGATGCGCAAAATATCGTTATAACAAACTTCCACTGGGTGATATTGGAGGAATCCCAAGGGTTTTAGATGCCGGCCAGTGTAACGACTCCTACTCCCTGGTAGTTATTGCCCAAAAACTAAAAGAAGTCTTTGAAATGAACGATATAAACGAATTACCCATTTCTTACAACATTGCCTGGTATGAACAGAAAGCCGTTATTGTCCTTCTTGCCCTTCTATCACTCGGGGTAAAAAATATCAAGCTCGGCCCCTCCCTTCCCGCTTTTCTTTCACCCGCGGTAGGGAAGGTCCTTCAGGATAAGTTTGACCTGAACACCATTAGTGATGTTGAAAAAGACATGGAATTTTTCCTGGGATAGAGAAAAACGCCCGGGCCGCAATGGTCCGGGCGTTTTATCTTTTATTTATGTTTGGCTTCCCATTGTTAAGGCCATCATGGCCATTGCGGTATGCATACGGTTCTCAGCTTCGTCATAGACTACACGGCCGCGGGGGTCTTCAACAACATCCTTGGTAATTTCCTCCCCGTAAATTGCCGGCAGGCAATGCATTACTATGCAGTCGTCTTTGGCCAGCTTAAGCAGGTCCATGTTAACCTGGTAGGGAAGGAAGATGCGGCGCCGCTCTTCTTTCTCTTTTTCCTGCTGATCAGATCCTCCCGGTCCCATGCTCAACCAGACGTCAGTATAAATTACATCGACATCCTTTACGGCTTCCTGGGGATCCTCAATCAGGTTTACGCTTCCCCCGGTTTCGGCGGCGAACCGCTTGGCATCCTCAACAGCATCTTTGCGGGGATTGTAAACTTCGGGTATAGCCATATTGATATGCATCCCCATTTTAGATGCGGCAAACATCAGGGTATGGGCCATGTTGTTACCATCGCCAACAAAAGCCATTTTGATACCCTGGAGGCGACCTTTTTTCTCGTAGATCGTCAGAAGGTCTGCCAGGCCCTGGGATGGATGGGTGAATTCAGAAAGTCCGTTCAGGACAGGGACTCTGGATTTTTCTGCAAGTTCAACAACGTCCTCATGGGAAAAAACCCTGGCCATAATACCGTCTACATAGCGGGAAAGAACCCTCGCAATGTCTTCAGTGGTTTCTCTTTTTCCAAGCTTGATATCATCGGGGCCCAGATAGACGGCATGTCCACCGAGGTTTGACATACCAACTTCAAAAGCAACCCTGGTCCTCAGGGAAGGCTTTTGGAAGATCATTCCCAGGGATTTCCCTTCCAGGACCTTGTTTTTCTGTCCCCGGAGCTTTTCCATTTTTAAAGTTTCTGCAGTTTTTACCAGTTGCCAGATTTCTTCAGTGGTAAGATCCCTTAAGGTTAAGATATCTCTACCCTTCAAACTTACTGCCATTTACAACGCCTCCTTCTTAATTTTGGTTTTTGCTGTCCCACAATATTATACTTATTTTCCCTTTTTTTTCAAAGGACAATTTTATGGACATAGGGGGAAGTCATGGCCCGGAGAAGGTTGCCGTAATCCACTGTAAAACTCAGGTAATCGCCAATTCTAAGCTCATCAGGATTATCAGTTATATCAACTAGAAGGTGATCACTGCTTGAACCGAGAATATCAACACCCGGGTCAAGAGGAGTCAAACCATCCTGTTGGATATCCTGTTCTCCAACTGCCAGAATTCCTCTCCTTCTGAGTCCCCTGTCTTCCGGTTTTTTGGGGATCCGGCCAAAAGCATCAACTCCAACTTTACCTGTAGGGACCGATGGCTTAACCTGTGCTTCAATTATTTCTGCCTGGAGAACAAAAGTATCCGCACGCGTTCCGGGAAAAGGCTCTGAAAGTGCAGTATCGTTGCCAATTAAAATCGTTTCTCCTACACGAAGATGATTTATGCCATGGGGAATTCCCGTTCCCAGAAGATGCAGGGAACTACTATTGCCCCCTGATATGTAACAAAGTTGCTTACCAAGGTCTTTTTGAATATCCTGGGCAATTTCCACAAGTTGCCCAAGGTTCTCTTCTGTAGGTAATATCCCTCCATAACAGGTCAGGTTGGTTCCCAGGCCCTGCAGGTAAACCCCGGGGAGTTTTTCAATAAAGCGAGCGGTTTCTAAAACCTTGTCGGGTAAAAGGCCTTCTCGCAAATCTCCCAGGTCAACCATAAGCATTATCCCATGTCTTTTGCCCAGTTTTTCTGCGGCATTGCTTAGTGCTTCAATAACCCGAACTTCTGAGTTCAGGCTTGCGTCAGCAGTTTCAACAACTTCTTCCACTTTGCTGAGCATGGGAAGACGTAAGAGGAGAAGAGTAACATCATGTCCAAAATAATTTCGTAGGTTACGCAGATTTTTCACACGGGAATCCGCAAAACCATTTACCCCACCTTCCAGCATGGCCTTGGCAACATGGACATTTCCACAGGTTGCTTTGGTTACACCTGTAATGCTGATCCCATCCTTGCGGGCAAGTTCAGAAATGGTTTTAGCATTTTCTTTTATTCGGTCGGTATGGATTACTATCCGCGGAAATGACATTTACTACCACCTTTCTTAAATAATTTTCCCTTTGAAGAAAAGGGTTGATCATGTTAAATTTTATAAGAAATGAAAAGGGAGGCGATTTTTTGAACTACCACTGCATTATTTCGGGAAAACCAGAAATTAATAGTCCTTTCAGTCCTTTTAGTATTTTCAAGGGGGTTGATCGAGACCGCCGCCTTGACCTGATTGTTCTTTTACACAAAGGTGAAGAACCCTTCAAATTAAAACATGACAAAAAAATTATTTCAGATGACCTAAAAATTTTGGAGACTGCAGGCTTAATCAAAAAAAAGGGGCAAAGCATTCTCCCTTCTTTTTTTGTGGTTTTACAGGAGGAGATGGACCAGATTCAAGAAATTGCCGGGGAGGTTGCGAAGGAGTTTTTTGTCCCTATTTTCGACTGGTTTAGCGAAATTAGGGTTTTGTTTAAGAGTCTATCAATTAGTAAAAAGTTTAGGTGGGAGCAGCTTGGATTTCTGGTAATAGGTTCTTTTCTCCTCCATCAAAATCCGGAAAGGATAACGCCTTTAAAGAAAATTTCTTCCAACCCAAAACCCCAAAACAGGAAGGGGGGAGATTATTATTTCCAATTAATCCAAACCCGAAATCCTGATCTTTTAGGTAAATATAAAGAGCGGGGTGAGCAGCTGGGAAAATATTTCTGCGGCCTATTTGGTTCTTCTAAGGCAGAAATAGATGCCTCTTCCCTTCCTTTTGGTCTTTTCCCCCTCTTCAGGCAAATGGGGCCGGCCCGGGGGAAAGCACTGGGAATTGAAGCAATCGAAGCCTATCAGGACTTTTATTTTTCTGGAGAAAAACCTCCGGAGGACATTATTCCTTTTCTGGAGAACCTTCTCCTGCTTGATTCCCAAAAAAATCCCCAGGTGCCCATTTTAACTCGAAAGGACAATGAGCAACTCAGCCTTATGNGAAAAAAGGTGGGTAAAGAAATTGGAAGGAATTTTGCTCTGTATTCATCATCTTTATTAAACGCTTTTTACAGTTTACCTGCTTCAAAATATTCTTCATTTGAAGACTTTTATTACTGGTTCCATTATTTGATTGCCGATAAATGCCTGGAATTAATGCTGGAAAAAAGGTTAATATTTCTCCCGGGATTGGGTTATCAACCCTATATAATTTCACAGGTTTCAGAATAAGAGCAGTCCTTCTGGACTGCTCTTTTCTGTTTAATCTTTGTCTTTATCTATCCTAACCAGGGAGACCACCCGGTCTCCTTTGGCCAGGCGCATCAAGCGGACCCCGATGGTATTTCGGCTTAATCGAGGAAGCTCTTCTTTTATCTGCAGTCTTATCAATCTGCCCTGCCGGGTTACAACCATAACCTCGTCATCTTCTTTGACCATTTTAAAAGAAACCAACCCATCTTTTTCCTTATCCCTGAGGCGAGCGGCAATAAGTCCCTTTCCGCCCCTATGCTGGACCCGGTAATCTTCAACAGGGGTTCTCTTGCTATATCCTTCCCAGGAAACAGTAAGGACTTCTTCCCCTGGATGGACTATTTCCATCCCTACCACTTCGTCACCGCCGGCCAGACTAATTCCTTTTACACCCTGAGAAGAGCGGCCGATAGCCCTTAGGTCACCAGAGGGATAACGGATAGCCTTCCCTTTTTTGCTGACCATCATTATTTCCTGTTCTGGAGAAGAATTATAGCGGACTGCAATCAGTTCATCCGTTTCCCTGAGATTTAAAGCCCTGAGGCAAGTATACTTGGATTCGTATTCCTGGAGGGATGTCTTTTTGATCAGTCCTTTTTTTGTTGCCATTAAGAGGTGTGCTCCCTCTTCTTTGTAGGACCTAATCGGAATTACTGCTGTAATGTATTCCTCGGTTTTTAGCGGCAGGAGGTTGATTAGAGCCATTCCCCGACCCTGTCGGCCTGATTCCGGAATTTCATATACCTTGATCCGGTAAAGATAACCCCTGTTGGTAAAAAACAGCAGGTAGTCGTGGGTATTGGCCATGAAAATATCCGAAACAAAGTCCCCTTCTTTTGTATTCATGCCCCTCATACCCCGGCCCCCTCTATGCTGGGACCTGTATGAGTTAACCGTCATCCTGTTTATATAACCCTTGTGGGAAAGGGTAATCAGGATATTTTCGCTGGGGATTAAATCTTCAAGGTCAATTTCAGCTTCCTGGGCTACAATCCTGGTTCTTCTTTCATCATCATACTTTTCGGCACGAGCCTTCAATTCGGTCTTTATAACCCCGTCAACCAGGCTCTGATCTGCCAGGAGGGATTTATAGTAAGAAATCCGTTCCCTGAGTTCATTGTATTCTTCCTCGATTTTATCCCTTTCAAGAGCCGTCAGGCGCTGAAGGCGCATATCCAGAATTGCCTGGGCCTGGACCTGGGTTAAACTGAATTTTTCCATTAAACCCTTTCGTGCGGTTTCGGCGTCTTTTGATTTCCTAATGAGGGCTATTACATCGTCCAGATAATCCAGTGCAATCCGAAGACCTTCTAAAACATGAGCCCTTTCCTCAGCTTTACTCAAAAGAAAACGAGTTCTTCTTGTAATAACATCCCGCTGATGTTTAATATACTCCTCAAGGATTTGCTTGAGGTTTAAAACCCGGGGTTGATTGTTAACCAGGGCCAGCATATTAAAACCAAAATTCAACTGGAGCCTTGTATGCTTATATAATTGATTTAAGACCACCTGGGGTCTAGATTTTCTCTTTAATTCAATTACTATCCGCATTCCATCACGATCAGATTCGTCTCTCAAATCCTGAATTCCTTCAAGCTTGTTATCCCTTACCATATCCGCTATTTTCTCAATTAATGCCGCTTTATTAACCTGGTAGGGTAATTCGGATACAATAATCCTGGCCTTACCCCCGGACATTTCCTCGATTTCAGCAACACCTCTAATGGTTACGCTACCATGCCCTGTTTTATATGCTTTTCGGGCATCAGCACGCCCCATTAAAAGGCCTCCCGTCGGGAAATCAGGACCTGTTACAATGTCGCAGAGTTCATCTATGGTTGCTTCAGGGTTGTCTATCAAAAAGTTAACTGCCTTAACAATCTCCCGGATATTATGGGGAGGAATATTTGTAGCCATACCTACAGCAATACCTGAAGAACCGTTCAATAAAAGATTGGGTAGGCGGGCCGGTAAAACTTCAGGTTCCTGTAAAGAATCATCAAAATTATCCCTGTAATCAACGGTTTCTTTGTCAATATCTGCAAGTAATTCGGTGGATATTTGGGCCATCCGGGCTTCTGTATAACGCATGGCCGCAGCACTGTCACCATCAACGGACCCAAAGTTTCCGTGTCCATCTACAAGGGGATAACGCATTGAAAAGTCCTGGGCCATCCGGACAAGGGTATCATATACTGCAGTTTCACCGTGGGGGTGGTACTTACCCAAAACTTCCCCAACAACCCTTGCGGATTTTTTGTGCGGTTTATTTGGTGCGAGTCCCAGGTCGTGCATTGCATAAAGAACCCTGCGGTGAACGGGCTTTAAACCGTCCCGAACATCCGGCAGAGCACGGCCCACAATTACCGTCATAGCATAATCCAGGTAGGCCACTTTCATTTCGTCTTCTATCCCAGCCGGGATTACTTTCCCGACTTCTCTTTTTTCATCCATAGCGTTTTATCACCTCTATATGTCTAGGTTGGCCACCTGATGGGCGTTTGTTTCAATAAATTCCCGACGGGGAGCAACTTTATCCCCCATGAGCATATTGAAAATCCTGTCCGCTTCCATGGCATCGTCAATATTAAGCTGCTTAATGTTGCGGGTTTCGGGGTTCATTGTGGTTTCCCAGAGCTGATGGGGGTCCATTTCTCCAAGACCCTTATACCGCTGCAGGGAAATACCATTGCGACCTATTTTTTCCAACCCTTTTTCCAGTTCACGATCCCCGTAAAAATAAAACTCCTTGCGGCCCTTGGTCACTTTATAAAGCGGTGGAAGGGCTATATAAACCATTCCTTTTTTAATCAGGGGACTCATATACCTGTAGAAAAAGGTTAAAAGAAGTGTCCTGATGTGAGCACCGTCAACATCAGCATCAGTCATAATTATAACTTTCCCGTAACGGGCTTTATCTAAATTAAATTCATCCCCAACACCAGTCCCAAGGGCGGTAATCAGGGCCCTAATTTCTTCATTGTTTAAGATTTTATGCAGCCTTGCTTTTTCCACATTTAAAATTTTACCCCGCAGGGGGAGAATTGCCTGGAAATAACGGTCTCTACCCTGTTTTGCTGATCCACCCGCCGAATCACCCTCAACGATATAAATTTCTGCCTCTTCAACGGCCCTGCTGGTGCAATCAGCAAGTTTTCCCGGCAGAGAGGTGTGGACAAGGGCATTTTTTCTCCGGGTTATTTCCCGGGCCTTTTTTGCTGCCTGCCTTGCCTGGGCAGCATTAATACACTTTTCCATGATTTTTTTTGCAACGGGCGGGTTTTCTTCAAGGAAAGAAGTTAACTCTTCACTGAGAATAGTATCAACAATTCCTCTCATCTCGGGATTACCAAGTTTTGTTTTTGTCTGCCCCTCAAACTGAGGCTCTGTAAGTTTTACACTAATAATCGCAGTCAAACCTTCTCGAACATCATCCCCGGAAAAGTTGTCTTCTCCCTCTTTTAAAAAGTTAAACCGACGGGCATAATCATTTAGGGTCCTTGTTAGACCGGTTTTAAAACCGGCAAGATGGGACCCGCCCTCTTCGGTATTAATGTTATTGGCATAAGAAAAAATTGATTCCACGTAACTATTGTTGTATTGCATGGAAATCTCTACTTCACAGTTTTCAAGTTTTTGTTGCATAAATAAGGGATCGTGGAGGGGGTCTTTATTTTTATTGAGCTCAGCAACAAAAGAAACTATCCCTCCGTCATAACGGTATTTTTCCGAATGGGGCTCTTCTCCCCTCTCGTCTGTAAGGGTAATATTTACTCCGGCATTCAGGTATGCCAGCTCACGAAGCCTGTGGCTCAGGGTTTTAAATTTAAAATCAAGTTCTTCAAAAATTTCGGAATCAGGGAAAAACACTGTTTTTGTCCCGGTTTTATCAGTTTCCCCAATTTCTTTGAGTTCAGTTACCGGGACCCCTCGTTCATACCGCTGAAAATAAATTTTATTATTTCTGCTTACTTCAACCTCCAGCCAGCTGGAAAGGGCGTTAACCACAGAAAGGCCAACTCCGTGTAGTCCACCACTGACCTTGTAACCTTCACCCCCAAATTTTCCCCCGGCATGGAGCATTGTCATAACAACCTCTAGCGCCGGTTTGTTTACCTTTGGGTGGGCAGAGACAGGAATTCCCCGTCCATTGTCAGTAACGGTAACCGAATTGTCGGCATGGATTATAATTTCAATATTGTCGCAATACCCTGCCAGCGACTCATCAATACTGTTGTCTACAACTTCGTAAACCAGGTGATGTAAACCCCTTGGGCCGGTGCTCCCAATATACATTCCCGGTCGTCTTCTTACTGCTTCTAAATCTTCCAGGACCTGAATCTGTTCGGCTTCATAGTTTCCAGGCCCATTAACTCTGTTCTTATCCATCTTTACCTCCTCAATCTTCTCTTATAACAGGGATATTTAATTTACTTAGTCTCTTTTCCAGGGTTCCCGCAGATATTAAGGATAAATAAATCTGTTCGTTGGTAACAATAAAACTCTGGGGATCCCCCTGGGAGACATCGATCACCTCTCCCTTTTCTTCTTTATTCTCTAAAAAATTCCGGGTATCATTGCTGTTTTCTATACACCCTATCTGTCCAATAAAAATTACTTCCTGCCAGGATACCATGTGGCCTTTACCCAAATGAAGATACAAGTTACGTCCTCCCTTCCCACCTGCTTATTTTTCCTTTTTCTACAGAAAAATAATAAACGTCTTTTTTTGTTTTCTGGAAATTATTGTCCGTTGTCGTTATTACTGCCTGTAAACCCTCCCCAATTAATTCCAGAAGGGCTTTTTGGCGAGTTCCATCAAGTTCGCTGAAAACATCATCCAGGAGTAAAACGGGTTTTTCACCTTTTTTTTGCCTCATTAACTCAATTTCTCCCATTTTCAAAG
>SL_5KL_010_SEDDRAFT_10001412_pt1 | contig 14524 bp, 19 predicted proteins | sample SodLakKL_010_SED_FD_9118 | JGI IMG/M metagenome (IMG submission 9118)
GGCTATCCCGCCTGCTTTACCTCTTTTACCGGTTAAAACCTGCGTTTTAATTACCACATCTCCCAGTTCAGCAGCAGCCTCTCCCGCCTGCCCGGGATTTTCAACCAGCCTGCTGCGAGGCACCGGGATGTCAAAGCGATTGAAAAGTTCTTTTCCTAAATATTCATACAGCTTCAATGTAGTTCCTCCTTTATAATTTTTTCCGTCCGTTATATTTTTTTCAACTTATTATACAGAGTTGCCAGGGAAATATTCAAGGCTTGTGCTGCCTTTTTTTTACCTTCCAGGGTTTCACCATACCTGGTCAGGGCCAACTTGAGCATCTTTTGCTCCATCTTATCAAGGGGAATGATCTCATCAAATGCCTGCAGTTCTCTGGCCCCTGGCCGTCCGATGTAGGGGGAGAGCTGATGATACTCGATAACCGGGCCATCGGCCAAAACCATGGCCCGCTCAATAGCACTCTTCAGTTCGCTGATATTCCCCGGCCATTCATATTCCACCATTTCCTGCATGGCCCGCGGGGATATCTCCCTAATTTTTTTACCAAGCTTGCGGTTGAGGCGGTTTATAAGCTCTTCAGCAAGCAGTGGAATATCTTCAGGACGTTTACGCAAAGGCGGCAGATTTATAGTTAGCCTGCTCAGCTGCCGGAATAAGTACTCCGAAAAACGGCCCTGCAGGGAGGCGCTGATCAAATCTTCACTGGCTGAAGCGACAACCCGCACATCAATTGCAAGGGGCTGTTCCCCACCGATACGGTAAAACACCTGGTTCTCCAGGATGCTGGCCACCTGATCCTGCAGATCCGGGTTGAGAGAATTGACCTCCTTGATGAAAAGGGTGCTGCCCTGGGCCAGTTCGATTTTGCCAAGCCTGGTCCTTAAAATCCCCGGCATAGCCCCTTTTTCGCAGCCAAAGAGCTCAATTTCCTGGAGCGAATCGGGCACCGCCGAGCAGTCAATTATAATCAGGGGCCGCTTTTTACGGGGACTATTGTTATGAATAGCCTGGGCAAAAAGGCTTTTCCCGGTTCCGCTTTCTCCGCTTATCAATACCGCACTCTCACTGCGGGCCGTCCTGCGGGCATTTTCTACTGTGGCCTGGAAAACTTTACTCTGCCCGGTCAAAGCATCAAAAGAGAGACGGCTGCCGGAAAGTTGATCAATCTGGTCATACAGGTTGTCGATGATGGTGTTAGAATGCTTCAGCTCGTCCATCAGTTTTAATATATCGCTCACAGGCTGAAATACGACTACTGCACCCATCAACTCACCGTCAACAAAAATCGGCGAAGCGTTGGAAATGACATCGGCATCGGAACCGCCAACATAAGTGCGATAACCGGTAACCGGTTTTTGCTGGATCAGGGACTGGGCCAGAGCACCGTGCGGTGAAACTTCGAAAATATTGCAGTTAACCCGTTCTTCTTCCGGGATTCCGGTAACCCTGGTAAAAGCCGGGTTGACATACTTGATAATCCCCCTGGCATCAACAACCTCAATCGCGTCCTGCACTGCGTTTAAAATAGTCTGCAGCTCACCCTTGACCAGGCGTGTTTCCAGCAGCTGTTCCCGGGAATTGATCACCGCGCTCAGGATTGAGCGTGAAGACAGCTCTTCGATCCTGATCCCGGGTAATAAATTTTCTTTCAGGCTTTCTTTGACCCGGGGATCACCGGTAGCTTCCACTACAGTTTCCAGTTCAGGCAACCCCATAACTTCATCCAGCTTTACGGTAACAAAAGCATGTTTACGATCTTGCTCGGTGAGCCAGTCAATCTCACCGTCGGGGCAGGCAATCCCCACAATATCGACTTCGCTGCACTCTTTGAGCAGCCTGAACAGTTCAATACCACAATTTTTGTTAATCACTAAGGCTGTTTTAATCAATAGCATTTACCGCCCTTCTTCACCTTAGAATATTCGTAAATATTAGAAGAACTCCTGCCATGAAACACGGTTTTATTGTAATTCTTGATAGATCGGTGCCAAAAACAGAGGGAATGTGCCTTCTTTATAGAATAGGTAACTATCTTAATGTTGCCCTTGTTAAATAACAAGCGTCACCAGGGAAACGATTCGAGCGCCCCTTAAAACTTAACTTTAAGCCGAATTTAAGACGGCAGAACCGTCCCCTGTGGCTTAGATGGCTATACCGGATCAGTTACTATAACAATATATGCTTTGAAAAGTATCACAATATAAACGGGGAGGTTTTAGTGATGCCGGAACCTGGCAAACTGATTCTTGTGGATGATTCACCGCTTTTCCGGGCCCGCATGACCGATTTTTTGAAAATGAATTATTCCTTCGAAATCGAAGAGTTTAATTCCATTAAAGAGCTGCAAAATTACATTAAAGATAGATCGGTAAAAGAAATCCTGCTAATTATAATGGATTTATACCTTCCCGACGGTAACGGCCTCTCCGCTATAAGAGAGTTAAAGCATAATAAAGGCTTTCCAGGGATCCCTTTTTTACTCGTCAGTGCCCGCATTGATAAAGAGACTGTAGCCCTGGCCTATACAGAGGGGGCTAAAGATGTAATCGCAAAACCTGTAAACTACGAAAAACTAAAGCTGAGGATAGACAAGATCATTTCCCCTGAATATAAGATCAAGGATAAAAAATCGATCATGGACTACCACCACCAGATTACCAATGAGATCAAAAGAGCGCAGCGGGGCAGTTACAACCTCAGCATCTTTTTGGCCGGCATCTTTCAAAAAGTGGACTTCAAATCTGTTTACAAAGATAACAGCTACCGCAAGGTGATCGACCTTGAAAAAAAATATCCCGAAGAGCTGCAAAAAATTATGCGGGACACCGATACTATCGTCAGCCTCTCTCCTAGTGAGTACCTGTTCATATTGCCCTTCACTGACAAAAACGGAACCGCCGTTATTCGCAAAAAAATAAAGCAGGTATTCAACTCCCTGATAACGGAAAAAGAAAAAGACAGCCTACTAATGGTCATGGGAGCGGCGACTTACCCCGAAGATGGAGAATCTACAGATGAACTAATCCTCAAGATTGAAGAAAACTTCAAGAAACAGTTTGCAAGCCAGGGTGAAGATACAGAACAAACCACCCCAACCGTAAATAAAGAAAAACCCGCTACCGACAGTTGAATTACATAAAAAAAGCGATTATAATACATACGAAAAAGAAAACTACCAATAACAAACCTGCGGGCGTGGCGGAACTGGCAGACGCGCTGGACTTAGGATCCAGTGGGAGCATTCCCTTGGAGGTTCAAATCCTCTCGCCCGCACCATTGATTTTACAAGGGTTTTTGGGGGTTGGTGTGAAACTCAAAAATCCTTTATTTTTTGTCAGGTGTGCGTATAGTGTGCGAGTTATTATTTCTTTGCTTGAAGAGAACTTTTCCTAACTCAGCTGTTGCCTTATCTTGCATGTCTGGTAGGACGTGAGAATAAGTACCAAGTGTCATAGTAACTGAAGCATGCCCTAAGCGTTCGCTCACAATTTTTGAATTTACTCCTGCTGATAATAGTAATGTGGCACATGTATGCCTGAGAAATCAAAACGTTTGGATTTCCTCCTGAGGAGTTTTGTGGTTTGTAAGGATTATGTGATAGTGGACTGATGCTTCGAATAATACTTCTTGCTATTGCCTTAGTAGCCATACTCTGGAATTAAAAAAGCCCCCGGAGGGAGTTGAGTATTATGAACGTGAAGGATAGAGCACATGAAGATGACAGGATTAAGGAACTCACACGAGAATTTTTGGAGAATTATGTTGATAAAATGGGCAGTATAGATTGTGATTACTTGAAAGAAAATTACCGCACAGAAAAGGAAAAGTGTTTTCGTGTAATTCTTAAAGCTGCAGAAATCTTGGATATAATTGTGTCCCGGGAAGCTCCAAAATGATAATTAACCGGATGGGAACAGGTGTGTATTGGATAATAAAACTAACAAGCAAGGAGATATGAACTTGAAAAATGAATTATATCAAGATATTCAAACCTTGATCTTGAAAAATGTTTTAAAACCGCTTACTTTAATCCGATGATTATTATAATCAGTAAACATTCAGGCTTACTACCCCTAATGTTACAAGACATGCACCTATAATCAGGCGATAACTGATTTTATCCACCTGTTTTAAAAACAACCCTGACAAAATTAATACTAAAAGCGGTTGAATACTCAAAATGGCAACAGCCTGCCACACCGGGATCATAGTAAAGGCTATTAAAGTACTATAGGCACCGACTATAATACCGACTCCTCCTCCAATATAGCAATACAGGCTTTTTCGACTAATTCTTTTAAGATCTTTAAGCTTCCTTGATTGCGAATAGAAAAAGGCAGTTATGATTATTAAGGACATAGTTTGGGGAATAATAAATGCTGTATTTGGAGTTGCTCCTAAGTTTAAAGCAATTCCCCTNGCCATATGAGCCAATGCAAAACAAAGCCCAGCCGATAAAGCAATAATNCCACCTGCGAGTTTTGTTTTTTCTAAAAGCACAACAGTACCTTCATGACCGTGATATCCTACTATAACAATTCCAGCTATTATCGCCAGGACGGAAAGCATACCGATTAAATCTGGTATTTCATTAAGAAGGATAATTGAGAGTAACACAGCAAAGAGTGGGTTCGAACCTCCATATAAAACCGACGCCTGAGATGCTCCAATCTGGGAAATAGCCATAGTAATAAAAAGTGCACCCACAAAGGCACCTAATATTCCAGATAGTAAAAGTAGTAATACAGCCTGCACAGTTAAATGCTTGAATTCTTGTATGATGTTGATGTCGAAAAATGCTAATATAGCAAGCCCTAAACAAAAAACACTCAAAGTAGAAAACGAGCCAACTAGACGGATATCCCATACATTCCCGGGGTTATTATTCATCATCCCTCTACGATTTAAAATATTAAATGACGAGTAACCAAGAGATGCTAACAATGCAAAAAGTCCGCCCATGTTATGATATTCCCTTTCGCGTATAGTGTAAAAATCATTGCCTTATTTTAACAGCAAGCAGTTGACCCGTATACTGAAGTAATTTCAGGTATCTTTTACTCACGATGACAACTATAATGTTAACTTTTAATACCATATTTTTCTTCTATGAGTTGATAAACTTCTTCCCATGTTTCAGCCCTTGGTTTCTTGATGTCTTCATTTATGCCATTAGTAAAGAAGATTGCATACAATCCTTCCCTGTGAAGTTTTGTTACGTTTTGAGAATTATTATCGATATAAAGATCTGCTCCCACTTTTACATGCCCATTGACAAAACATAAATCAGAATATGGAATTTTATTTTTATAAAGCCAATCAAAAGTTTGAAGGACGACCATTTGATCCAAGCTATCGCTGTAAAATCTGTAAGGTATAATTTTAGCTCCCTGATCAGATAATAGCCTTAAATAATAACCTGCCTTGGGGAGTATATCGCATGTGGAGAATAATTTTCTTTTATTGATCGCAAAATAATGTAAAGCCTTATACTCTTCTGGGATATTAAGACCCCATTCAGGCAGTCCATATATTACTTGAGAAGTCAATTCAGAAGCATCTAATTCAAACCACTCACTTGCTATTTCCCTCATCCGTCCATATAAGTCAGCACAAGCACCGTCAAGGTTAACACCGATAGTTAGTTCCTTTAATGACATGATACACTCACCCTTATTAAGTCAAAATGATTCTCCGTAGGTTAAGAATAATAATTCTATTTCTATGATGTAAACCCTTTTACCTCATTTTAGATGAACAAGCTTGAGCTATTGAATAGATGGGTGAATTATCCATACACTTTTCCAATTATGGTTATGAATCATAGTAAAAAGATGGGAACTATTTATAAGATTTAAGGGCACTGGTTTTAAGAAAATGACAAAATAGATTTATCATGCTAATAAATAACCCCCGGATATAATTGTATTCCAGGGGCTATAAACACACTTCATTAATACTTTTTTAGCAAGTATCAACTATAAATATATAACTGTCTGGGCAGATTTTATTCTGATAGTATCACTTAACTTTTTCTTTCAAAGCTTTCCCTGGTTTGAATGCAGGAGCTTTTTGAGCTTTAATTTTAATTTTTTCCCCTGTAGCAGGATTACGCCCTTCACGCTCATTGCGACTTCTCACCTCAAAGTTACCAAAACCAACCAACTGCACCTTTTCACCTTTAACAAGAGTGTCAGTTATACTGTCAAATACAGCTTTTACGGCTTTTTCGCTATCCCTTTTTGTTAGATCCGTTTTCTCTGCCACCATATCAACCAGTTCTGATTTATTCATTCTGTAATAGCCTCCTAAATATTTTAGTGCCTATATTTATTCGCTTTTTAATGGATGGTTCCTGTTTTGTTTATACATTTTTCTTTTTTTTATATATTCGCACAATCCAATATATAAATCCACTGCTTTTGATCAACTCAGAAGAAAACTGTAATGGAAAAACAACTTAATTGTAATATCCTTGTAACCAACAGACCTTATATTGAAAGTTAATTGACCCCCTCTTTTTATATATCCTTGGGCACAGTATAAACTGTGCCCTCTTCTTTTTTACTAACCTTGCCCCGTTAGAATTGACATATTAAATAGCAAGATATCAGCCATAATTAGTGTCCATCAAATCGAGTTAAAATCTACCTTTATCGCAATAAAATATTACTCTAAATCCTGGACATTCATCTTGTCTAATAGTTTTCTTGTTTTTAGCTTTTCTCTACAAGCAAAGTAGATTGCCAAAAAAACGAACGTAGGGATATTGAACATGAGAAAAGTTGGTATTACAGTTACAAGCATCGAAAGTATGCTCGGTTCTTCTGATTCTACAGCAATAGGCTCTTCTCTTATTACATCGCCATTAACAGTTTCAGTCACTGTAGTAATTCCCGAACTAGTAGTGTACATTGTTAAACCAAGAACGCCTGATACAGCAATAATTAAACAGATTAAAGGAACTATTAGCCCCAGCCATTTATTATTCTTTGTTGAAAGAAATATTTGCAACCAGATACTCCCTGCAAGAAGTAGTAGCACAATAATTAATGCAAATACTGCATTCCCCATCTCCACCTAAGTAACCCCCTTTTGAGCTTTCTTATACTCACTTATTAGAATCTTCGCCGTATCAAAATCTATTCTTTCATCTACTGCAAGTCGCTTAATTAATGCAATATATGGCTCATTTGCAGTCTCTTCGCTAATTTGAATCTTTTGTATAAGCTTATCAAGTCTTAATCGTACTGTCGGATAAGTTACCCCATATAACTTAGCAATTTCTTTTAATGATCCAGAAGCTAAAATAAATTTTTTTATGAATGCAATATCTTCATCATCAAGATTACTCATCCATTCAGGGACTATTTCTATTGACATCGAAACACCTCCCTTTAATAATACTAAGTATATTGATTAATATAATTAAAGTCAATATCAAATATATAATTTAATAAAACACAATTCAATTTACTAATCACTACCCTATAACAAGATTCTTCAAGTTTTTAAAATGTAAACCGCAATCTAAAAACCAGATATTGAAACATTTTAACCCCCTTCTCTATAACATTGCGGAGATCAGAAATAGTAATCCTGCTTTGGTGATTTAAATCTTTTTGTCTATTTAAGAAGAAATATTAGCTGAGGCTATTGAATCTTCAACAACCGCCATATTATCTATTACGATGTTTAAGATTAAATTGCCGTAATCTGTATTTTCATCTTGCCAAACACATACGAACTCAATTTTTCAACTAACGCTTACCATTACTTTGATAGTCAATAGGGTCTATACATGTTGCATAAACTTTGATAGCAAGCTCATTTCTTATTTGTTTTAATTAGATAAACACACAGTGCTATAGTAAAAACTCCTCCAAACATGATAACAACTAATTCCATATGCATACCTCCTATCTCTTAAAAGCAAAAAACGTGTAAGCTGAATTGATTTATTCCTCATCATCTCCAATGGTCAAAATTATTCCGTTAACTGCTACTTCTAATACTGCACAGGATCCTTTTGTTACCGAGCCAGATAACTCTGACTCTATTACCCACCAGGCACACTTATCTTCGTAACAACTTAAAAAGTTACCTTCTGGATCAGTTCTTAATGGGCATTTCATTAATTAGGGCTTCCTGCACAAGCCCTAATGTAGAGGCTAAACCATGGATATATACAAAGGTATTAACCTGCCCTTCAAAATCAAAAACCATATAGCTACCTGGGGAGTTTTGAAGTCAGGATTGATTATAAAGGTTATCATAACCAACAATCATCAATTCTCCTAAAACCCCTCACCTATAACCTTATCAAAAAAATCCATTTCCGCATGTAATATTTCCCTAAGCTCATAACTACATTCTTTAGAACATAGCATAAAGACCATATCATTACCGGCTTTTTTAGCATCAGAGTTTTTGGCGGTAATAATAGTCCATACAGGTTTATAATTAATTGAGCTTATTTAATTCTACAAGAGGCTTTTTAATCGGCGTTGCATTAAATCATTTTACCAGTGATAGTTATCATTTATTTATTATCATCATTTTTCTTAGAAAACCCTGCACCAATAGCGATACCAATTCCCACTCCAAAGACCATTCCTAAAACAATGTTATTCAAAAGCATGCCGAACATTAAACCTAAAGCTAGACCTAAGCCAATACCACTTAGATATTTATTATGATTATCACTCAATGCAGTATCACCTTTTCATCATCTTAGCTTTAAATAAATTCCTCCAAGCAGATTAATTAACAATGCTCTCTATTAACTGGTTCATCAGCCTGTATTGAACTGAGGGGTCAGTAATCTGGTTAAGGGTACCAACAACATAGATTTCTTCATCTGGGCAGTAGAAAGCAAAGCTGTTATTAGAGCCCGAATGTCCAATGAGTTCGTAAGACCCGAAAAGTGACCATACCCCAGTAATTTCAAAGCGCATCATGCCGTTTTTATATTCATGAAACTCAAATTGTATTTCGTTCCATTCACCACTGTCTAAATGGGATTCTGCGAATAATTGACCTTCGAAGAATGCCCTTAAGAAAACCATTAAATCGTCAAGATCAGAAATAATGCCACCTGAGGCACGAAAACTGGACAATGCCAGTGGTATTTCTAAAATTTCGTCATGATAGTAGATAGGCAAAAACTCACTTTCAACAGTCGCTAACTCCGAATTCACTAATTCCAGGGGATCAATAATCCTATCAAGTAAAATATCCTCAAACGTCATACCCGTTACCCTCTCAACGACAACCCCTAAAATGTCAAAATTTATGTCTGAGTAATATGCTTTCCCTGGTTTGCCGTTAATAAAATGAGGTTCAAGGCTCTTTGTTCTTTCCATCATTTCTTCGAATTCAATAAACCGGTCATTTTCTACTATATCATCAAAAAAGGATTTACCATTAACCTGTTCGAAAAAGTAATCCGGTAACCCAGTAGTTTGGGATAACAATTGTTCTATTGTTATGGAGTTTGCATTATCCTTGCCATCAAAATAATGGAGACCATCTAATTCTTCGTCGGTTAAATAAAAATCAAGCGTATCCTCTAATTCTATTTCACCCTCATCAACCAGTTGATAAATAATTGCAGCTGTAAACATCTTAGCTGCACTTGCTAGATGGAACTGATCGTCAATAGCCATGAAGCCATTTGCATTTTCATACTTAAAAACACTGTCCTTAGATTCAATCTTCACTAAAGAACCAAAAACTGTTTCATCATCCACAACTCTTTCCATTAAAAAATCAAGCCTTTCAACTGTCTCCATGCTCCTCCATTGCATTCTTTGGATAACGAAATAAGACACTACAATTAAAATGATTATAAGTATGACGGGTAAAACAAACCTAGAAATTTTTCTTTTTTTCATTACTATTCTCCTCTTTAAGTACTAATAGGATAACCGCCATATAATCTATTCCAATTACTTATGATTAAATACCGGTAAAGGATTATTGTTTTTGATTCAACAAAATCAAACGATCCCACTTAAGGCTGCAGTTTATTCAAGAAATTATGAAGAATTTCATTAAATTCTTTCGGCTTCTCTAAAATGGCAGCATGTCCAGCGCCGGGTATTTCTACGTATTCAAAACCTCCGTTATTTTTATGCCTATCTACAGCTATTTTGCGTATAAAGGACAGTTCATTTTCACCGTTGACAATCATCACCGGATGTTTGAACGGCTTATCTACTCCCTCAATCACGCCTCTTTTGGTTCCTTCAGAAAGACGCAACAATTTTTCTTTATCTAGTTGTAAGATGCTTTCTTCCATATATGGCTTTACTTTATCGTCACCGACAAGCATTTTTTCTATACCATATTTAATAACCTTCAATGGAAGAATCCTGGTTATAATGGAATGAACACGAAAAGCCATAACAGCAAGCCAGTTAAATCTAACATGCAAGGGATGGGCACCGCTTACAAGCAAAGCCTTTACTCTTTCTGGATAATTGGCGGCAATGAACTGGCTAACATATCCTCCTAAAGAAGTGCCCACCAATGCTACACTTTCAATTCCAAGTTCATCCAGTAATTCAACGAAGCTTTTGGCAGCAATAGCAAAGCTAAATTCTTTCTTCAGTTCAAACGACTTGCCATGTTCCGGCATATCCCATAACAGTAACCTGTATTGATCTTTTAACACCGCTACCTGGTTTTCAAACATTTTGTGATCAGTGCTTAAACCATGAAAAAAAGCAACCATAAGAGAATCGTTCTGACCATGTATTTCATAATAAATATCCCCATGACTACTCTTGAAAAACATAATTCCGCCCTCCACATTCCCTTTTAGTTTCATATTCCCATAACCTTACCTTCGATTATATCAGGAAATAGACATCAAGCGATTACCCTGTTCATCAAAATCAAAAACACTATAGCTACCTGGGGAGTTTTGAGGTCAGGATTGATTATAAAGATTATCATAACCAGCACTTATCAATCCCTCAAAACTCTTCACCTTCTACAGGAGGAGTTTATACATCTTAATTAATCCATCTGCTCTATCAAATAATCCGTAAAGCCCCTTGCACTTTCTTCATTAAACTTATCACTCAAGAAATATGTTACATTAGCCCCACCTTTGTCCATGCCCAGATGAACTGTTATTACTTCCTTACCATTCCTGGTAATATAATAATACCCCACATCTTGACCGTTGATAGTCCAACTGTCAACTTCACCTACACCGGAAACTTCAGCACCTTTAAATACTGGTGAGTACTCGATCATGGCTGGAGCAATACCTTCATAACGTCCGTATAAAGTACTTATACCCTGTGATTCTTCAATTTCTTTCACCTTTGATTCATCCTGGTGTGTCATTTAAGTTATTTAGATTTCATAATTAATCATGATAGTTAATCGATTAGTATCAAACCCTGCTAGTTTTTGGAGTTCTTCGGTTATCTCTAGATAAATTTCATCCCCGTCTGCAAAATCATCTTTAAATTCTATTAACCAGGAAGCTGCGTTAATATTACAGCTCCCTGCTCTATAAAAGTGTTCTACCTCTGCATTAAGTACCTCGACATGCTCAGAGAGATCAAGCCTGGCTTCCTGCATAATTAGTTCATCTATCCTATTTTGAAGAACGATTCGCGGCTTTTTATCTATTGTGCCACCTGTCGGTGGTACAAAAGGATAAGGAGATTGTTTAACCACATCATTTAATCTCACCCTAATATCAGTTTCAGAAACTTCTATATCACCATCAGCCGGAAACTCCGTATGATCTTTTACGCTTCCGTTTTCATATTCAACGACTTTAATTATATATTTCCAAAAATCTAGAGTTTGTTCAATAATCATTTCATCCGGCAACCCTAGCAGGATATCTTCATACATTTTATACCTATCTAAAGCTGCTATAACCCAGCTACCAATATCATCAAAACGTTCATCTACTTCGATTTCATCTATTTCGGGAATCAAATCAGTGGTGTGATCATCAATCCGGTTTATAATTTCCCCAGACTCTTCTTCTAATTGTTTGGTTTGTGCGAGCTTATCTTCATACTCTTTAATAGTTTTCTTTTTATTTTCTATAATGCTTACAAGTTCTTCATTCTCTGACTTTAGCCCTTCAATAGTAGCTTCTTCATCGTGTTTTTTTTCTTCATTGTTACTTGCACAACTGCTCAGAAAAACTGTTAAAACTATCAATAAAAGAACAAAAAGGATCGATTGCTTTAGCATTTTATCCCTCCTTATGGGAATGCTAACATAAATCTTTGGTTGCTCCAATAATATCTTAAAAACTAGAGATGGCTCAAAACTGTTCACAAAACTATAATTGCCCTTAGAATAAATGGTTGATCCCAACAGAATTTGCCCTTGAAAATAAGTAATAAGGAGCTTGTTTTAAGGATTTTGATCATACCAGCCTTAATATTCCCTAAGGTCATAGCTATCAGAAATAATAATTCCAGAGGCTCGGAAGAATACCAGTAACAACTAAGATTATCAAAGCCCAGATAAATGTTGGTCTCATATATTGTAATCAGGCACTATCCGTGTCAAGATAGAAAAAAGTAGATATTCTCGTATATGCATGTTAATAGTGTAAGCAGTATGTATAGGGGTTTAGAAAAATGAAAGTAAATAAAGTCTTGCATATTATTTTAGTTATACTATTCGCTATTACGGCTCTTGTGGCCAGGCAATACGATGTACTCACTATAGAAAGAGCAGTGTGGACGACAACAGGTTACTCATTAATTTTTATTGCTGGAACCATACTGATTTTTAAGCCACATTATTTCTTTAATGAACAGTCAAGTCGTAAAACTGGCTCTAAAATATTAGGAGTCCTGTTTTTGATTTTATCAATTGTTGCTATTAGTAGTGTTTGGCATTTTTAAAATTGCAGTCAATCATTCTGTAATTGAACAAATTAACGGTTTATTTATAAATAATGGTAGGTATATAACAATACAATGGCTGAGAATGAGGAAATTAAAAGAAAACAAGAGCAGATTATTTGGAGAGTTACTGCAGGAGTGGCTGGATTTGTTGGTGGAATTACCGGTGGAGTTTTCGGGGGCTTTTCCGAATTCGGTTTTTTTGAGACTGGACTGATAGGGATGGTTGCTGGAGTAGGCATAGCCGGCATAACTGTCCTTGTCTTACGTAGATATTTTCGACGAACTTTATAGTGTTTTCCTTGATCTTCAACAGGTGGAGTTTCTGCATCTTTTCTAAACTTAGCGGTTAATCCGTATACTGGAGTATCCTCAGGAATATCTTTCCTGCACCAGCAACAATAAGTATTGATACCTGATTGTTTCTTGCCCCAGTTCATTTTAAAAGTCTCCTTAACTCCTTATGCTTGAGAATAAAAAAGGTGACGGTTACAGCTTTTTAATAGCAGAAACCATCTCGAATACTTATAATTAAGGTTTCTTAAAGGAAACCAGGTAAATCATTTCATTCCACAAGGTATGAGTAACTACATCTATCATTTCTTCAGGTATATGTTTTATAGGCGGGTCATAGATCTCAGGATCTGGTTTTTGATAAAACAAAGATATTACCTTCGGTTGTTTTTCTACTTGTTTATATGTTTCATCTCCTATGTAAAGATTCGCCCCTGGCTTAGCGACCCGAATCATTTCCTTGATTGCTTTAGCTTTATTGTTAAAGAAGTTTATACCACCAATATGAAAAACCATATCAAATACTTCATCCTTGAAAGGTATAGTTTCAGCATTTCCTTGTACAAGACCAATATCAATATTCCATTTTTTTGAATTACGATTGCATTTTTTCAGCATTCCATGGGAGATATCTAAACCATAATAATCGGCTTTCTTTCCGTAATTGAGCAGATTTTTAATTTCCAATCCAGTGCCAATTGAAGTTTCTAATACTCGATCACTGCTTTTAACTTCTATAATCTCAGCAATGCTTTTGAAAGCTTCTTTACCTCCAAATAGAGAGCCTATGTTCATCATGAAGTCATAAAAATATGCCAACCAGTCATATCTTTTTTGGTATACCTTATTTAAGCCTTCGACTTCTTCTTCATGTAATAGCACAGGAATTCCATTCTTAATTTGGAAGCTCTCTTCATTTACTTTATCAATCAATAAGTCACTTTCTTTTTTTAACTCGTTTCCACTGTAGGGATTGATAAGCAGGGGCAATAGTTCATCGTTCATTAGCATTCTCTCCTATCCTTTACCAGCACAAATAAATTAATGTAAGCTGTATTTTATTATTCATAATCCTCTTCATCATCTTCCCCAACGGTGATAAATATTCCGTTAACTGCTACTTCTAATACTGCACAGGATCCTTTTGTTACCGAGCCAGATAACTCTGACTCTATTACCCACCAGGCACAATTATCTTCGTAACAACTTAAAAAGTTACCTTCTGGATCAGTTCTTAATGGGCATTTCATAATTTAAGAGCCTCCTTTATCCTCATCATCACTTTCTCCATTGTTATCCTCAGATTCTGTTTGCCATCCTTTAATAGA
>SL_5KL_010_SEDDRAFT_10001413_pt1 | contig 14519 bp, 12 predicted proteins | sample SodLakKL_010_SED_FD_9118 | JGI IMG/M metagenome (IMG submission 9118)
CTGACACTTGACGCGCTCCGTTATGCCCAGGCAGAGACGGAGTTGATCGCCGGTAGCATCTCAGGCCGTTGGGTATGGGCATGGGCCGATCCCGAAGGTACCGGCCAACTCAACTTTGGTGCCTGGGGCCGTGTGGGTTGGAAAGCTGATCAGCCAGCCGGCTGGGCCATCGCTGCGGATTTCGGTTCCACTCCGGACGAGCTGGAACTCCTTGGTCCCGGAAGATCCTACACCGGCCCATTCACCCCTGTAGGGCAACAGTGGTTACTCCTTCACGGGGTAACCCTATCGCTTTGGCAACCAAGCTGGAAGGCCGAGGCGTTGTTCTCAATACCCACCGGACTCGAGGAAATCCGACTGACCAACGAGGTCGCGCTCGGGATATTCCGGCTGAACACCGAGCACCTGTATACCCCGCAGGGAAGCAGCCTGACCATCGACCCCGGCTTGTGGCTGGGGGCTGGAAGCTTGACGCTGCACTCTTCGCTCGCCTGGGACCCTCCGCTGCTGATCACCGGGTTCCGCCTCCTGGGCCTAACGCTGCGATGTCGTCTGGGAGATGCATGGGCAGAGGTCATAGTGGATCTGGGGGACCACAAGCTGGTGCCGGAGCCGCATAACGTCAGGTCCAGTCTCTCGGTGCCGGTCGCCCAAGGCACAGAATTCTCCCTCACAACATGGTTCGGCGGTCCCGATACGCTCTGGGGTTGGGCGCGCGCAGACATCTCCCTGCGGGCTTACGTCAACGGCTTCCTTTCGCTGAGGACGGGCGTCGAAATAGACACCGAAGGCCTGCTGGCCTGGGAGGCCGGCTTCGAGCTGTGCTTGGGCTCTGGACAATAGGCAGCGTTTGCCAGCGCGGCGCTTTCGCTTAAGCTGTTCCCCGATCGGCGATGCCCATGGAAGAGAAAGGCCACGAACTCTCCCTCTACCGCCGCTGGCGGCCCCTGCGGTTTGCCGATGTGGTGGGACAGGACCTTGCGGTCCGCACCCTTCGACGAGCTGTGGCCCAACAGCGGTTGGCCCATGCCCTTTTGTTCAGCGGGCAGCGAGGAGTGGGAAAAACATCGGTTGCCCGTATCCTGGCCCGTGCCGTCAACTGCACTGCCCCCCAGGAGGGGGAACCATGCAACGCCTGCGACAGCTGTAACCGGATCCTCGGCGGAGCCTCCCTTGACGTAGTGGAGATCGACGGCGCATCCAACCGAGGCATCGATCAGATGCGGCAATTGCGGGAACAAGTGGGGTACGTCCCTGCAGGGGCACAGCGCAAGGTGTACATCATCGACGAGGTACACATGCTCACCGGGGAGGCGTTCAACGCCCTGCTCAAGACTCTGGAGGAGCCCCCACCGCGGGTCCTGTTCATCCTCGCCACTACCGAGCCGCACAAAGTGCCGCTCACAGTACTGTCACGCTGCCAGGCCTACGAGTTCGCACCGTTGGGAATCGAGCAAATGGAGGAGAAACTCCTTGCTATTGCCCGCGACGAGGGGCTGGAGCTGGAACCGGCCGCGGCAAAACTGATCGCCCGCCGCAGTGGCGGAGCGCTCCGCGACGCCGAGGTATTGCTCGAACAACTGGCCCACAGCCCCCCGGTCACCCAACAGACGGTCCAGGAAGTGCTTGGCCTCCCCACGGACGAGGTGGTAGACAGCTTCGTCAGCGCACTCGCCCACGGCGACGCCGGCCAGCCTCTGTCGACCGTCGAGGAGCTAGCCTCACGTGGACGCGATCTTGGGATGTTCCTGGAGGAAGCCGCGACCCGGGCCCGTGATCGGATCATCGCCGGAGAAAGCGAGCTCATCTCCGTAGCCCGAGCGTTGGTCCGCTGGCGGGCGGAGCTTCCCCGTGCCGTATCCCGCCGACTCCACGTGGAACTTGGCATCCTGGAGCTGTGTGGCCGTCCCACCGAAAATCGACGGCAGGACCCACGCCCGGAGGACAGCCCGAAAACACGAACCACAAAGGACAGCGACCGCGATGCTCCTGATCAGCCCCAGTGCAAAGCCGAGCCGTCCGCCCCAACTTGTGCCGCCAAGGCCCCCAGCCGGCCGAACGAGGTCGATCCTGAGTGGCAGGAGTTCGTCAGAAAATGCTACCCACAGAGCAAATCCCTTGCCGTGTTCCTGCTGCCGGCCAACCACCAACTGACCGACGGTGTACTGCGCATCATCCTGCCCGCCGAATACCGGTTTAACTACGATGTTCTCCAGGAGCCCGAGGTGCGCCGCGCACTGGAAGAAGCTGCTCAGGAACACTTCGGTGCACTGCTGGCCGTGCATGTAGAATGGGAGGGTGTAGACAACACGGGGCCGTCACTGGAGGATAAAGCGAACATCGCGGCCGAGATTTTGGAAGGTGAAATCGTGAAGGAGCAATCATCATGAAGGGTTTTGGAGACATGAGGCAGCTGATGCAACAGGCCCAGCGCCTCCAACAGGAAATGGCCGACCGTCAGCGCCAGTTGCAGGAGGCTCGTGTTGAGGCCACTGCGGGCGGGGGCATGGTGCGCGCGGTCGTCTCAGGGCAGGGACGCTTGCTGGAGCTCACCGTGTCGCCCGAGGTGATCGATCCCTCCGATGTGGACATGCTGCAGGACCTCACCGTGGCTGCTGTTCAGGAGGCACAGGACAAGGCCCAGCAGATGGCCAAGGAGATGATGTCCGATCTGGGCGGAGGACTCCCCCCAGGGATGATGCCGTGATTCCCCCGTTGGAAGAGCTCTTGTCAGCTCTGAGCAAGCTCCCGGGGATCGGTCGTCGCTCGGCGGAGCGTATTGCGTTCTACCTCCTGGCCAAGCCCGAGGAAGCGCGCCGACTGGGGGAAGCAGCCGTATCGCTGCACGATAGGGTGAAGGCGTGCACCCAGTGCGGGAACTTCGCCACTTCTGAGCTATGCCCCATCTGCTTGGACAAAAAGCGCGAGCGAACGACGGTATGTGTGGTGGCCCGCCCGTGGGAGATCCAATCCATCGAGCGGACAAGCGCGTACCACGGCCTGTATCACGTACTGGGCGGCTTGATCAGCCCCTCGGCGGGGGTGAGTGCCGACGATCTATCGGTAAGCAAGCTCCTGGAGCGAGTTGAGAAGGAGGGCATCGAGGAGGTCGTGTTGGCCCTCGAGCCAAATATGGAGGGCGATCTGACCGGGATGCACATCGCCCGCGCGCTGAAACCCGCCGGAGTGCGGGTATCACGCATCGCTCAAGGGATCCCTGTGGGCCGTGATCTGGAATCCGCCGATGAGGTCACCCTAGGCCGAGCGCTGCAGGGCCGGATTCAGATGTAGGGGCATCCATTGTCCGCTCACTCACAGACCGGCGATCACCCTCCGGCAGCCAGAATCAGGCTTCTGGGTACTGCAGGGGCGCGATTCGTCGTCGCCCGCCAGCTTCGGTATTCGGCCGGCACATGGCTGGAGCTGGGGGATACCCAAATTTTGCTGGACCCCGGACCGGGAACGTTGACCCGGGCACGGCGTGCCCGCCCGCCTCTGGCCCCGGAGAAGCTGACCGGCATTCTTCTCTCTCACAAACACCTTGACCACTCCACCGATGTGAACATCATGCTGGAGGCAATGGCCGAAGGTGGTCGGCGGCCCCGGGGCACTCTGGTCGCTCCCTCGGATGCTTTGGAAGGCGAAGATCCGGTGATCCTCCGCTATGTGCGTTCGTTCCCCCACCGGATCGAGGTATGGCAAGAAGGTATGCCGGTGGAGTTCGACGGGTTCACGGCAACCCCGGTCCGCCATCGGCACGGGGTGGAGACATACGGCCTTGTGCTCGCCTCCACCGTTGGCCGGCTGGGGTTCGTGGTCGATGGCCGGATGGACCAAGAACTCCCCGAGAAGTACGCCGGTTGCCAGCTCCTGGTTCTAAACACGGTCCGCCGAGAGTGGACGCCCGATGTGGACCACCTGTCCCTTCCCGAGGCTCTAGAACTGATCCAACAGGTGAACCCACGCCTGGCAGTCCTCACCCACTTTGGCATGACGATGCTCCGCGCCGGCCCGCGGAGGCTGGCCGACCAGGCAAGCGAGAAACTCGGGATACCCGTGCTCGCCGCCACCGATGGGATGACCTTGGAATCGTCGAGATGGACACAGGATTGCTAGCGCCCCTTGCTTCTCTTGAACCCGTACAGGACTTGGTCCGCCCGGTGGAGAATCGACTCGGGCGTCGCCTCCTGTTCGCAGCGTGGGTCCCAGATCGCCGAACCCATGGTCAGTCCAAACCCCACATCGCCTAGATCAGCCGACTCCGCCCAGCTTGCGATATCGCGGTCCAGCCGCTCGATCACCTCTCCCGCTCGGTCGGCCGTCTCCGGCATCAGGATCACGAATTCCTCCCCCCCGTAGCGGAACACATAGTCGCTTTCGCGGACCCCCTCTTGGAGGATTCTGGCCACCTCGCGTAGCACCTCATCGCCCTTCAGATGGCCGACTTGATCGTTGATTTCCTTGAATTCGTCGATATCAGCCATGATCACTGATATAGGGTGTCCGTAACGCTTGGCGCGGGCGACTTCTCTTTCTAGCACCTCGCTCATGAACCGTCGGTTGTGCAGACCGGTGAGCGCGTCCCGCGTAGCCTGCTCACGCAGTTCCTCCTCCAGCCGCACACGTCTGAGCTCTTCCCTAAGATGGCCGGCCAGGATCTCCGCCAAGGCGACATCGTCCGCGGTAAACGCATCCTCCCGTCCGGCAACGGCTTGAAACACCCCCTCCTCGCCTACAGGAACCGATATGACCGCCTTCAATTCAGGAACCGTCGGCGCGGCGAACGGGAGGTTCGACGTCGGTCCCCACAACGTCCGCCCGGTCTCCCATGTCGTTCCCGCAACCCCCTCCCCCCGCCGTCGGGGGTAGCCCAGCTGCGCTCGACCGGCTGAATTGGCCACCGGCACAAGGAACTCCCCCCGCACCAGTCCCACATTACACTCGGACATCCCCAAGACTTCGTGTGCCGTACGTACCACAATCTGGCACAGCTGTTCCTCGGTCGAGCAGCGCTGCAGCTCATCGACCACCTGATGCAGGCGCTCCAGCTTGGCCGACAGGTCCCGCACAGCTTCCAGCCGCTGCAGCCCGGACAGGGAGAGTGCCATATGAGAAACAAGCAGTTCCAGCAGATTGCGGTCCTCTCGCGGAATCCCCTGCTTGTCCGGACTCTCTACATTCACCACACCCACCAGTCGCTCTGCCGCCCAGAAGGGGATCGCAAGCTCCGACTTCGTATCGCTGTTTCCTTCGAGATAACGATCATCGGCCGATACGTCGGGCACGTACACCGCCTGCCCCGCCCGCCACGCCGCCGCCATGATCCCCGGCCCGTCCACTGGCAGACGATCTCCAAGTGGTGGACCGGCTTCCCTGCGTACAGTGACCCAGAGCGCATCCTCCACGGCCTCAGCGACCGCACACGCCGTGTAGCCAAGGATGTCGCGGGTAGCGTCCAGAAGTTGCGAGTACAGAGCCTCCTTGCTATCGGCCAGCTTCATCTCCCGTGCCGCCCGCTCCACGGCAAGGAGCTTCTTCTGCAAACCGGCCAGCCCGGTATGGAGCTCCGCGTTGCTGATAGCGGCCGCCGCCAGCCCGGCAAATGCTGTCAGAAGTCGGCGGTGGTCCTCGGAGAACGCGTGGGGAGCAAAGCTCTGTGCGGACATGACCCCGATCGGCTTCCCCTTCTCCACCAGGGGAACCCCCAGCCACGAGCGAGTGGGCTCGCCGACCTCGTGATACCCCGTCGGTAGGGGCCCGGTTTCCATGTCATCAACAAGGAGTGGTTCCCCAGTATGGGCAACCCAGGCGGTGAGGCTCCCCTCCGGGTCGGCATCCACCGTGTATTTGCCCAGCGACACGCCCTGTTCCACCATCAACTCCAGCCTCAGCCTGTTCCGTCGCTTGTCCAGCAAAGCAACGAAGAAGCTATCGCAGCTTATAAGAGTTGTGGCCTGCGCTTGGATGCGCTTCAGCAGTTCATCCAGTTGCAACGTGCTCGTTAGCGCTCGCGATGCCTCGAGCAACCCCTCCAGCTCACGATTACGCCGCTCCAAGTCAAGCTCGGCTTGTCTTTGTTCGGTGACGTCACGGTTAATGGACAATGTGGCCTTGCGCCCTCGGTACTCGATCAACGTCACCGCGCAGTCGGTTACATAGAGCGAGCCGTCTTTACGCCGTTTGATCTCCTCAAACCGCATGAGTTCACCGCTTTTCAGCTGGTCGATGGCCTCGTCATACGTCACGACCGGCTCCTCGTACGCCAGGTCGTGCATGATGTTCATCCCGACCAACTCCTCGCGGGAGTACCCCGACTGCCGGGCGGCTGCTGGGTTGGCCCGCGCGATGGTGCCATCGAACTCTGCGATGTACACAGCGTCGGCCAACCGTTCGAACAACATCCGGAAGAATCCCTCCAGCTCAGCCATCCTCTCCCGCTGAAGGGCCGCCTGCACCGCCACCGCGCTCTCTTCCCGCACGGGTTCCAGCAGCTTGAGATCGTCCCTGCTGTAAGCGTCCGTATCCTCGACATTATCCAGATTCAGGTAGGCGATTACTTCTCCCTCATAGGATATGGGCATCGTGAGGATCGCCCGGACAGGACCGAACATCTCGTGGAACGTCTTTGCCAAGTGGTCGAGCCCGTATTCACAGTCCTGTTGGTAGGGTTCTCGGATGATCGCCGGCTTGTCTTTGTAGGCCACCCGCTGGAGCACTGAACCCGCGGGGATCCTGATGGAGCGAAGCTTCTCCAGGTTCCAGCCCACAGCGGCCCGAAAATCATAACAGCCCCTGTCGCGATCCAGTAGCATAAACGAGCCCCGTTGAGCCCCGGGAACCAGGGCCACAGCGTGCCTCAACACGACCTGGGCAAGGGTTTCTAGTTCCTGAGTTCTATTTAGCTCACGCAGGAACTCTAACAGATGGTCCGAGCGGTCCGGTGACCACGACAACCCTCGTCCCTCCCTTGAGGCGGAATCTCTAGACTGACGTTACCTCCGCATTGGTTATTTTAGCGCGGAATAGACTAAAGGGACAAGGCCCCCCTGTCCCATCGTTCCTGCTTCAGACAGCAGTTGCGCTCTTCCTACACGCTCACGGAGATGAAACGAAAGTCGCAGGAGCGGACACTTGTGCCTGTTTACCTGCGGCGGACTTTGTCAACGGGAGCACCAGGCTGGATACTGGGGAACGACAAGGTAGCAGTATGGAGGTTCCCGTATGAACTCAGCGCTTCGCGTAGCGACGTACAACGCTAACTCCCTCCGCGCTCGGTTGGCCCTCGTAACCGAATGGTTGTCCACCCACCAACCGGACGTCCTCTGCATCCAGGAGACAAAGGTCCAGGACAGCGATTTTCCTGCTGAGGCGTTTCAGCAGTGCGGCTATCATGTGGTCTTCCGTGGGCAGAAGTCGCATGCCGGAGTGGCCGTGGCCTGCCGGGAGGAGCCTCACGATGTGTCCTACGGACTAAACGATGGGGGACCACCCGACGAGCCCCGCCTCATCCGGCTGACAGTGGCCGGTGTTCCGCTGATCAACACGTACGTCCCCATGGGGGAGAAGGTCGACTCAGCGAAGTTCACCTACAAGCTGGAGTGGTTGGATCGGCTCCGCCAGTATTTCCGACGACATTTCGATCCCCGAGAACCACTAATCTGGTGCGGGGACTTCAACGTTGCCCCGGAGCCTATCGACGTACACGATCCTGTGCGCCTTAAGAATCACGTCGGCTTTCATCCTCGGGCCCGGGCGGCACTGGAGGAGATTCGCACCTGGGGGTTCGTAGATGTGTTCCGCCGCCACCATCCTGAGGAAGCTAACCAATACACGTTCTGGGACTATCGAGTGCGCGGTGCGGTGGATCGGGGCTTGGGATGGAGGGTTGACCATATCTGGGCCACGCCCCCGCTAGCGGACCGCTCGGAGGGCGCGTGGATCGATGTAGGAGCTCGCCGAGCCGACAGACCGTCCGACCACACGTTCCTCGTGGCCGACTTCCAGGCCCGCAGCTAACAGATACGGGGTAGCGGGTCCCCAAGAGGCATATCCAAGAGCCGCCTCCCGCCCACCTCGGTGCAGAGGACAACCCGTCCCGGCTTGTGCTCGGTCGCTCTACCGATGACCGCCGCCTCCCGCCCGGACGGGTGACCGTGGAGCAGAGCCAGCGCCTTCTCCACATCCTCCTGTCTAACGGCCAACACAGCCCGTCCCTCGCAGGCCGACTGCAATGGATCCAGCCCTAACAGGTCCGCCAGCGCCGTAACCTGCGGCCTGAGTGGGATGCTCGGCCCATCGATCTCCAACCCGACCCCGGACTTGCGAGCCATCTCGTTCAGCGCCGCTGCCAGCCCCCCGCGCGTGGGGTCTTTCATCGCCGTGACGTGTGTTTCCTCCAACACCTCGGCCAGAAGCGACCACAGCGGTGCAACATCGGACAAAAGATCGCTTTGCAGGTGGAAATCATCCCGCGCGGCGACCAGAGCCATGCCATGGTCGCCGATCGGTCCGGTAACCAGAAGTTCGTCTCCCGGACGCACACCCGAGTCCCGTATGACCCTTCTGGCCACCCCGATCCCCGTGGTGGAAAGCACAACGCCGTCCAACTCACCGCGTCCCATGACTTTGGTGTCTCCGGCGACGAGCGCGGTGCCCGTCTCTTCCAGGACCTGGGCACAAGAGGTGAGCAGACGGTCCAAATCCCGGATCGAGAAGCCTTCCTCTATCACCATGGCCAATGTGCAGGCCACCGGTCTGGCCCCCATGACTGCAAGATCGTTCACCATGCCGCACGCGGCCAGCCGGCCGATGTCCCCCCCGGGGAAGAAGAGCGGCTTGACCACGTGGGCGTCGGTCGTGACGACCATCTCTCCTTCAGGCAGAGCCAACGTAGCCCCGTCATCCAGCGCGTCCAAATCTACAGCGCCTGCCGAGCGCAAAGCGAACTTGGGCAGCACATGGTCGGCCAGCAGCCGCCCCATAACTTCCCCCCCGGCTCCGTGCATCGGACCGATGCGCTGTTCGCCAACGCTCATACCACTGGCCTTTCCCCATGGCGGTACCATACCGCGCACGCCCCTTCCGCACCCACCATACACGGGCCCACCGGAGAAAGGGGGGTGCAACCCACACCAAACAGAGGACAGTCAGCGGGGACGGCGCGGGCGACGAGCACATCCGCGCAGCGGCAACCAGGCGCCACCTCTTGCCCCTGTTCCCCCTGAATTTCGTATTTCATCGCCGCGTCCCACTGCGAAAGCTCGGTGCGCAACGACAATCCAGAAGCGGGGATCTCCCCTATCCCTCGCCACGAAGCATCGCAGACGTGGAAAGCACGCCGCATGAGCTCTTGCGCTTGTCCGTTCCCCTCCCAGGCAACCGCCCGCGGATATGCGTTTTCCACCTTAGCCTCACCGTCTGCCATCTGTCTCACCAGCAGAACCAAGGCGTACAGAACATCCAACGGCTCAAATCCCCCCACCACCACAGGAACCTGGTGTCGACGTACCAAGTCCACATAGGCCTTCGCACCAATCACCGTCGACACGTGTCCGGGGGCAAGGAGTCCGTCCAGTTCCGTACCGGGCATGTCAAGCAGGTATTCGACCGCGGGAGGTATCAGCTTGTGCGAACACAGAACGGAGAAGTTGTCCGGCGGATCGTCCACAAGCACCGCCGCGGTCCCGGGAGCTGTTGTCTCAAAGCCTACTGCAAAGAAAACGACTTCCTGCCCTGGGCTACGCCGCGCTAGCTCTACCGCGTCGGCCGCCGACAAAACCGTGTGCACGGGCGCGCCTTGGCTTCTGGCCTGGTCTAGCGTCAGCTCTGTCCCGGGAACACGCATCATATCGCCGAATGTACACACGGCCACCCCCTGGGTGGCCAGCCGTACCGCCTGATCCAACTCCACCGTAGAGGTAACGCACACCGGGCAGCCGGGGCCCTCCAACACGGTTACTTTGTCCGGCAGCAAGTGACGAAGTCCGTGAGCCGAAATGGTGATCTCATGAGTACCACAGACATGGACTATGCGCACAGGCCGTCGTGGTGCGGCGCGGTGGAGGGCTCCCGCCAGCGCCTGTGCCAGCCGCGGATCCCGTAGGGATTCTTGGTCAGTCTTCATCTCCCGCCGTCAGCATCTCATCCAGAAGCTTCAGCGTCTCCTGCGCATCAGCAGGATCGAGTTTACGGATCGCGAACCCCGCATGGACAAGTAGATAATCGCCCACCACCACAGGTTCACCCAGCGCATCCAGCCGTGCCCGAGCTCGGACTCCGTCGGACTCCAGCGTCGCCACGTTACCCTCGACTTGTGCAACCTTCATCGGCACGGCCAGACACATGGAAGCATCACCCCGGGTCATTCTAGCCGTGCCCCGATGGAGCCACAATGGCTCACTGCTAAGACGCCGTTCGGTGCCGCAGGCGGTACCAGAGCCGAGCAATGTGCTCCCGCAGCCCCTGGGCGGAGCGCCACAGGGTCAGCGATCGAGGGAACCAATCCCACCCGGTGTGGACCAGCCTTGCCGCATGCCCGCATGGAGCAGGGACGGGTTCCATCCCCAACCAGTGAAACGCCTCCATGGCCCGTGGCATATGAAACGCCGACGTCACCAACACAAAAGACTCTCCACCCAGAATATCGCTGACTGCAACAGCATTCTCGTAGGTATTCCGTGAGTAGGCTTCCCACGACAGCGCCCGCTCAGGGACACCCAGAGCATGCGCCGCCTGCGCCATTAGCGGGGCCTCCACCTGTCCGCCCGGAGTTCCCACGCCTCCCACCATCAGCAAGGTCGGTTCCTCCCCCAGCATCCTCCACACCCTAACTGCCTCCACAAGCCGGTCGGTAGAAGATGTGGAAAGGGCACTGGTTATGGGACGGTCGGCCGACCACCCGTCGCCGCCGCTCAGGACCACGATGGCGCCGATCGGTTCCTCAGGAACCCGGTGCAGAGGCAGGTAGGCACTCTCCAGCGGACGGAGAACGAGATCGGCGCCCGGCCCCACCGACAGAATGTACAGACCCGCAAAACAGAGCCCTAGCAGCCCGGCCAACAGGCGGCTATGGCGAACTGCCCACAAAGCGCCTGCGATTAGGGCCACACAGACCCAGGGAACAGGATCCGCAAACGTCGCGCCCACCTCAGTCACCAGTGCTCACACTCCAGGAGCTCAGCGCTCATACGACGCCCACCGACTCCAAACGCCAGGCTACCCGGCCAGCCCATATGGTGGCAAGCCGCCCACGGCCGAACCGAGGGTACACTGGCAGGCATGAGGGCTGATGAGAGGGCAGACTCCAACACGCTACCCCAGGCTTGTGGTGTTGCTATGCACCGCGTAACAAACCTATGAGCTTGCTTCACGGCTATCCCAGCCCATGACAGAAGGAACGCTCGGCGCTGCAGTCCCACTCGCGGTGAATATGGTTGTGCTCAGTCATCGGTATGGCTTCCGCACCCGAGAGGTAGGCTCGCTGGCGTTGCTTACCTCGGCCGGGGCCATAGTGACAATGGCCCTGTGGCTGTGGGCAGCGGGGCGATGTCTCCCAGCATGATGGCCAGCCCAAGCAGACCGCGCTATGCTGGACAATATGCGTAGCACACGATTACGAAAGACGCCGGAGGCAGAGCACGTGGAGCTTCTCCTTCAGGGGGGGAAGATACTGGACGTATTCCAAGGCGAGTTTGTGCGCGCCGATCTTGCTATCCGCGACGGGAGGTTCGTCGGGTATGGCTCCAGGCACCCCAATCAGGTGGTGAACATCCAAGGGGCATTCTTAGTCCCGGGGTTCATTGACACGCACGTGCATTTGGAGAGCTCCCAGGTGCTCCCCGCCGAGTTCTCCCGTGCTGTGGTGCCCCGAGGGACCACTGCTGTGATTGCCGATCCACATGAGATCGCCAACGTGCACGGCGCGGAAGGAGTGCGCTACATGTTACGGGCCAGCGCGGGGCTCCCCCTGAACGTCTTCTTCACGGTCCCCTCTTGTGTTCCGGCCAGCTCCCTGGGGACTTCCGGGGCAGAACTGTTCGCCGCGGACGTCTCCGAGATGCTCGGCTGGCCCCGCGTGGTTGGCCTTGGGGAGATGATGAACTACCCGGGCGTGCTGGCCCAAGACCAGGAAATCTTGGCTAAGCTGGACGCGGCCCGCGGGCTGCCTATAGACGGACATGCGCCCGGTCTGAGCGGGGAGCAGCTGTGGAACTATGTGCTCGCCGGACCGCGCACGGACCACGAGTGTACGAGCTTCGCCGAAGCAAGGGAAAAACTCGCCTCCGGCATGCATATCCACATCCGGCAAGGCACCGCCGCCCGTAACTTGGAGGCCCTTCTTCCTCTCCTCTCCTGGCAGACTGCTCCGTTTGTGCATTTCTGCACAGACGATCGACATCCGCATTCTCTGGCCGACGAAGGGCACTTGGACAGCCTCCTTCGTCAGGCCTTGCAAAGCGGCGTGGAACCCGAGCTTGCCCTCACAGCATGTACGTTGCACGCCGCTCGGTGCTACGGACTATTCGACTTGGGCGCCCTCGCTCCCGGCTTCCGGGCCGACTGCGTGGTACTCTCCGACCTTAAACAGTTGAAGATAGAACAGGTCTACTGCGGTGGCACACTGTCCGCCGCTGGTGGCGAATACCTGGCCCCGCCTACGGATGCCCCCACGGCGCCCCCAAGCGGGTTACGGGTGGATATGGACAAGCTACAGTTATCCATACCAAGAACGTCCGGACGGGTACGCGTGATCGAGCTGGTGCCGGGACAGGTGTTCACCCGCCAGAGCAGGGAGTACCCAACCGCCTCCGGGGCCGAGGTGATATCGGACCCTCAGCGTGACCTTCTGAAACTTGCAGTGGTAGAGCGTCACCGGGGAACCGGCCGCGTCGGCCTGGGACTGGTACGAGGGTTCGGGCTGAACAGGGGAGCTCTGGCCTCCACGGTAGCCCACGACACCCACAATCTGGTCGTGGTCGGCGCCCGGGATGAGGATATGCTTGCGGCGGTGCGAACGCTGGTTGCTCACGGCGGGGGGCAGGTGGTCGTAGATCGGGGCAGGCCGGTTGCACTCTTACCGTTTCCCATAGCAGGACTGATGTCCGACCGGCCGTTGGAAAACGTTCTAGAGGCGGCACGCGAACTCGGGCAAGCGGCAGCGGAACTGGGTTGCCCGTTGCCCGACCCGTTCATGAGCCTGTCGTTTCTTGCCCTGGAGGTCATCCCTGAGCTCAAGCTGAGCGATCGAGGCCTGGTCGACGTGGAACAGTTTTCCATTGTACCGCTGTTTGAACACCACCCACGCGGCGGCTAACCTCGGGCTATGCATGCACTGCAAAGTTGGACCCTGGCGATCATGTTCGTTGTCGGTGCGGGCTTAGTGGGGGTTGTCATCGGCCTTTCCATCCCCCAGCCCAGCCCCGGGGTGATCGCTGCACTCGCCGTGCTGGCCGTGCTCGTCCTGGGGAGTGCAGTGCTATGGCGCTACCGGATGTGGCGCAGATAGCCTGTGAAAGGCCACTTGACAGCATCTCCGGCCCCGGTATTCTGTGCTGCGTTATGGCCGATACATTGAGGCTCGGAGTCGACGTGGGCTCGCTCACGGTGAAGGTTGTGCTCCTCGATCCGAACGACAGGGTCGCTAAGTGCGACTACCGTCCCTCAGCAGGCAGTCCTCTACGAACAGTGCTCCAAGTATTGGAAGAGCTTGTTCCCGGAAGTGAAAACCAGATCCGTGGCGTAGCGGTGAGCGGTTCCGGAGGTCGCCTGTTGAGCGAAGCCTTGGGCGCCCCGTATGTAAACGAATTGGTCGCGCAGACCGCATCCGTACGCCGCTTCTATCCACAGGCCCGAACCGTGATCGAAATCGGTGGACAGGACTCCAAGTTATTGGTTCTGGAAGAGCAACAGGGGCACCTAGAGCTGTCCGATTTCTCGCTAAACACGCAATGCGCAGCCGGTACCGGATCGTTTCTCGAACAGCAAGCCGGGCGGCTTGGCTTGTCCACCGAGGAGTTTGCTCGTTTGGCCGCCGAGGCCCAGGACCCGCCGTACATCGCTGGTCGGTGCGCGGTATTCGCCAAGTCGGACATTGTGCACCTGCAGCAGGTAGGCACTCCGCTCCGCGATATTCTCGGGGGTCTGTGCATGGCGTTGGCCCGCAACTTCCGCTCCGACGTCGGGCGGGGCAAGCGGTTCCAGCCCCCCATACTGTTCCAAGGAGGAGTGTCCCGAAATCAGGGAATGGTGGAAGCATTCCGCAGCGTGCTGGACCTGTCAGAGCAGGAACTGATCGTACCCGAACACGAAGTGCTGATGGCAGCCATCGGCGCTGCCCTCGGCATCAAGGATCAACAGCCTTTCGATTGGGCCGCTGTGCGCTCCGGACTGCTGGCGGCAGTGGAGGCCAGTGAGCATACACCGCCCACAACGTTCGCTCCCCTGTCCCCTCCTCCCACACCGAATACCGAGCCTCCCGTACGTGACCTTGCCGCACGCATGTATCTGGGGATCGATGTGGG
>SL_5KL_010_SEDDRAFT_10001415_pt1 | contig 14514 bp, 10 predicted proteins | sample SodLakKL_010_SED_FD_9118 | JGI IMG/M metagenome (IMG submission 9118)
ACCACAAAACTACGCATCAAGGGCTAAAATATTTGCAATGTCGCTTTTGGCTTTGATCTGTTTTTGTAGGTGTTTTAATCTGTATTATATTTTTTATACTTATCCATAACTTTACGGAGCGACTTCAAATATTTTTTAACGCCCTTTTCGCTTGTTTTGTAGGTGTCTTCACCATAGGCCGGAGGACGATTTTAACCAATTTTGATATAAAAAATTAAACTTATTAAGATTTTTAAAACCAGTTTATTATAAATTCCCTTTTAAAACTATAAAAACCGTGCGCGCTGGCCTGCCCAAACAGGCGGCGGCGAAAGCGTGAATTAAAAAATGTCTGGAAATACGGCAAAGGCGACCTTTTCCTTGTTAATGGTTAGAATACTACCGCTTTCAGAACGGGTTTTTTATTTTTCTAATATACATGTTTTTAATTTTGCAACACCCAAAAATAATAAAATATCATTGATATTCAGTCACTTACTTTGGTATTGCAAAAAAGTGCGGAAAACATGGAATATTTATCAATTTTATGGAAAGCATGTTTCGGTAAATGCCTTAATAAAATGTAATGTTTTTTCTTTTTCCTCCAAATAACCCATATGTCCGGCATTTTTTAGTAATAGTGAGTATGAAGTTTCAGGTAGAATTAATTGGGATTGTATATCTTTAACAGGAATTCGTGAATCTTTGTGTCCGGCAATAAACATTACAGGGTATTTTGCATTAACCAAAATATCTTTTGAGTCATGTCTTTCTATCATGCCCATTTGCGCAGCTATAATTGCTTCTTTAGACATTTGCTTTGCATCTTTAACCAAATTATCTATTTCTTTTTTAAAAATTTCTTTATTTTCAGGTGCAAACAAGTCTTGAATAAAACCTGCAAGAAATGCATGGTGGTCATTTCTGACTATTTCTATGGCCCGCATACGTGCTTCTTTTGCCTGCTCACTGTCTGAATAAACGCTGCTGTGAAACAAGCCTAAGCCACTTAATAACTTGCCATATTTACGGGCAAAAGCTAATGAAACATAGCCTCCCATAGAATGACCAATCATCACACATTTATCAATCGATAGTTTGTCAAGCAGTGACTTTAAAATATCAGAAATTAATTCCATGCTATGAATATTGTCTATGCAATCGCTTTCTCCATGACCCGGTAAATCAATGCATATAACCCTGAATTTCTTTGACAAATATTCGGAAAAATAATCCCATATTTTTATAGTCTCTGTAAATCCGTGTAAAAGAACAAGTGTATTGCCTTTTCCGCAATCGGTATAATTAATATTAGCACCGTTAAAAGTTATTTTCATGGCTTATCTGTAAAAAATTTTGATTGAAAAAAACAAATTAAGTTTATTGTTTGAAATATTTGTAAAACGTTGATTATTTAATTCATTTCCGGCTTACTTCCGGGAGCTCGTAAAAATGGATATAGATAAATAGTTCTAAATTTTCGTATACCAGAAAAAAATATCAAAAAAATTATCATTTAATCTGTTTTGCTTTTTGGTTCTGTTATTATGGTTTTTTATCAATTCCCATAATATTTATGTAACATTTTCGGCACAGAGGTTCATAGCTTTCGGTTTCGCCTAGCATAATAAGGCTTTCATCATTAATTTTACGATACGAATATTGTGCGAGGGCACCACATCTCAGGCATATAGCATGCACTTTGGTTATAAATTCGGCGTAAGCAAGAAGGGCAGGAATAGGTCCGAAAGGTTTACCTTTGAAGTCCATGTCGAGACCTGCAACAATGACACGTATACCTTGATTAGCTAAATGGTTGCATGTTTCTGCCAGCCCCGGGTCAAAAAATTGTGCTTCATCAATGCCTATTACATCCACATCACTTGCAAGCAGCAATATTTTTGATGAAGATTTTACCGGAGTAGACTTTATAATATTCTCGTCATGCGATACTACACTTTCATTATCATACCTGTCATCAATAGCCGGTTTAAATATTTCCACACGCTGCTGGGCTAACTTTGCCCGCTTAAGTCGGCGTATTAATTCCTCTGTCTTTCCTGAAAACATACTACCGCAAATAACCTCTATCCAACCGTAGAGTTGTTGGCCTTCCATGTCTTTATCCGAAAACATTTGCTCTTTTTTACTCTTTTATAAAATTAATTCTGTAAAAATCTTAAATTCGCATTAAAAGTTAAAGGTTATTGATTAAGTTTATATATACTGCTAAATTAAAAATCTTTTCAAAGCAAGAGTGAAAGAATAAAAATTATAATTTATTATTTGTTTTATCGTTTTTTGCAAAAAGGATGAAATATAAAGAAAACGGAATAATTTATGGATAATGCAAGTATAAAAGCAAGAATATGCAACATTCTTGAGTCTGTTGTTGAAAAAACGGAAAGTATTAACAAATCAAAAGAACCCGATTCTCTTATTGAAATTGATTTGGTACTTGACGAATTAAAGCAATTATACAAGGATTTTGCTCTTTTAAAGAAGTTAACCGAGAGGCAGCTGGAAAAAGGTGCTGATGTGCATAAAGCTGAGTTGGGTTCAACAGACACTACCAGTCGTACTTTTCCACGGACTTTTGTAACCCCCCCTCCGGCAAAAAAAGAACAGCAAGATGACGGTGATTTACCAAAAGCAGCAGATAAGGTTTCTGATTCAGATGGCAATGATACAAAAGTGACCTCAGCCGGTGATGAGAAAAAAGATGATTCTTTAAAAGAAAAAGGGCCGGAATCAGTTTCTGCAAAAAATGAAGCTGAAACTAAAGCAAATTCATCCGAAGGTGATCAAAAATATGATTACAGTTCTTCCGGACATACCAATAAACAGCATTCCGGTCATAAAGCTGATTTTACGGCCGAACCACAGCAAACAGCCAATAAAAAAGAATCTGAGAAAAATAATTTTAAAAGCAAAAATAAATCCGTCGCTGATACTGTTAATAAAAAACAAAATAATTTTATAGCCGACAAATATACTAATCAAGAAGATACTTCATTGAATGTAAGATTGGCAAAGATGAAAGAAAATGTTGATATAGGAACTCGTATGCAACAAAAACCTATAAATAATTTAAGAGACAGTATTGGGGTCAATGAAAAGTTTTTATTTATTAATGAACTTTTTGAAGGTGATATTGAAGCATACAACGAAGCTGTCAATAAACTTAATTCATTTGATAACCTGGATGAAGCTTTTGATTATATAAACCAGCTTAACGACACCTATTCATGGGACGGTCAGCATTCAGCCGAAACAATTGATAAGTTTGCTCATCTTGTACAGAGGCGTTACATGACCAATTAATTATGTAATGGGAAAATTATATTTAGTACCTACGCCCATTGGAAATCTTGAAGATATAACTTTAAGGGCTTTGCGTATATTGAAGGAAGTTGATATTATTCTTGCCGAGGATACACGCAATTCTAATAAGTTGTTTAGCCATTATGATATTTCAAATAAGGTCATTTCATATCATCAACATAATGAACACAAGATATTTGCTTCAATAATAGAACATCTTCATAATGGAAACCAGGTTGCTCTTGTTACAGATGCCGGTACGCCTGGCATTTCCGATCCCGGTTTTTTACTTACCCGTGAGAGCATAAAGCAAAATATTCCTGTTGAGTGTTTGCCTGGTGCAACCGCATTTGTGACGGCACTTGTTAACTCAGGGCTGCCTACCGACAGGTTTGTTTATGAGGGTTTTTTGCCAATGAAAAAAGGGCGCAAAACAAGACTTAAAGAGCTGGAAAATGAAAGCAGGACTATGGTTTTTTATGAATCGCCATACAGGTTGGTGAAAACACTGCGGGAATTTCATACTCATTTTGGCGAAGACAGGGTTGTGTCAGTCTCACGTGAACTCACCAAGATATATGAAGAAAATATCAGAGGGTCTTTAAAGGAAGTATTAAAATATTTTACTGATCGTAATATTAAAGGGGAGATAACTATTGTTGTTGAGGGCCTTAAAGACAGTATAAAAAGGATAAATAAAGATAATAATAAGTAAGAAATAACAGGCTGATTTGGAGCGTGAGCCTTAGCGGGTTATTTGTCCATTTGCAGAACAGCCATAAATGCAGATTGAGGTATTTCTACGTTACCAACTTGTCGCATTCGTTTTTTTCCTTTTTTCTGTTTTTCAAGAAGCTTTCTTTTACGTGTTATATCGCCACCATAACATTTTGCTGTAACATCTTTTCGTAATGCTTTTACAGTTTCGCGTGCAATAATTTTAGAACCCACTCCTGCCTGTATTGCAATGTCAAATTGTTGGCGAGGTATTAGGCTGCGCAACTTTTCACATATTTTTTTGCCAAAATTATATGCATTATCTTTGTGCACCAAAGCTGAAAGTGCATCTACAGGTTCACTGTTGAGCAGTATATCAAGCTTGACAAGATTAGATGTTTTATAACCTGATGGTGAATAATCGAAAGAAGCATAACCTCTTGATATGGTTTTTAACTTATCGTAAAAATCAAAAACAATTTCGGCAAGAGGCATTTCAAATGTCAGCTCAACTCTGTCGGTAGTCAGGTAGACCTGGTTTTTTACTATACCTCTTTTTTCAAGACAAAGAGACATTACCGGGCCTATGTATTCTGATTTAGTAATGATTTGTGCGTATATATAAGGTTCTTCAATGTAATCCAATTCGTTTGGGCTTGGTATATCTGATGGGTTATTTACAATTATCGTATCTTCTTTCTTGGTATAAGCTTTGTAAGAAACATTTGGTACGGTTGTTATCACTGTTATTTGAAACTCTCTTTCCAGCCTTTCCTGTATTATTTCCATGTGAAGCATACCCAAAAATCCACAGCGAAACCCAAATCCCAGTGCGGCAGATGTTTCAGGTTCATAAGTCAGGGAGGCATCATTGAGTATCAATTTTTCCATACAGGCACGCAGTTCTTCGAAATCGTCGGTATCGACAGGATAAACACCTGCAAATACCATTGGCTTTACATTTTCAAAACCTTTTACTGCTTTGTTTGTAGGGTTTTTGATATGTGTTATTGTGTCTCCAACTTTAACTTCGCGGGCGTCTTTAATACCTGATATAATATAACCCACATCACCGGCTGCAATATTGTCGCGGGGAAATTGCTTGATCTTAAGTACACCAACTTCATCGGCATAATATTCTCTTCCTGTGTTCATAAACTTTACATGATCACCTGTGCTTAATTTACCATTAAAAACCCTGAAATATGCTATAACACCTCTGAAAGGGTTGTATATTGAATCAAATATAAGGGCTTGTAAAGGAGCTTTTGGATCGCCTGTTGGGGGTGGAATACGATCAACTATAGCTTTTAAAATATTATTAACGCCCATACCTGTTTTACCACTGGCAGGAATCACATCGTCTTCGCTACAACCAATTAAGTCTACGATATATTCGGTAACCTCTTCGGGCATAGCACTTGGCAAATCCATTTTATTTAATACAGGAATAATTACCAAGTCATGTTCTAAAGCCAGGTAAAGATTTGATATAGTTTGAGCTTCAATACCTTGTGCAGCATCTACAATAAGAAGAGCTCCCTCACATGCCGCTATAGAACGTGATACCTCATAGCTGAAATCTACATGCCCGGGTGTGTCTATAAGATTTAATATATATATCTCGCCCTTATACTCGTATTCCATCTGGATAGCATGACTTTTTATAGTAATACCACGTTCACGTTCCAAATCCATGTTGTCGAGCACCTGGTCCTTAAAATCACGGTCAGTGATAGTCCTGGTGTTAAGAAGCATGCGGTCAGCAAGTGTTGACTTGCCATGGTCAATATGTGCTATTATACAAAAGTTACGGATCTTTTTCATAACGTGCAAAGGTACAATTTAAAATAATATGTTTTAAATTTTTAGTAAGGGCTGTCCTTTTTTTGATATGGACATAAAAATCAGAAAAATAGATCAAAATAATTATTTTAACCATTTAACAAGCTTTATGCACAATTTTGATGTTTTATGATGATCGCCTAGATACACATTAGTAATATATTGCATGAAATAATCAGTTCTTTGGTAAAAAAGCCGGAAATAATACAAAAAATATTTTTTTCTTTGTCATGTATTATTATAACTAAATCAGAGATTGAATAATAGAGGCTTTGATTGCTAAAAGTTACTAATAAATTGATTTTAAGGTTCAAACATGCAAAATATAGAAAATAGAGATAACCCATATACTGTTTAGATAAATATAAATATGTATAATATACAAATGGATTACGGTTGGCTTTCTCTTATTCCCCCTCTTTTAGCTATATTTTTAGCTATAGCTACACGGCAGGTATACATATCTTTGTTTTTGGGTATTTTGTCAGGCTGGATCATTTTATCTGATTGGAATGTTTTTGCCGGCCTTGCCAATAGTATTGATGCGCTGATAAATGTTTTTCAGGATCCCGGCAATACGCGGGTAATAATTTTTTGTGCATTAATAGGGGCACTTATTACATTAACCCAACGTAGTGGAGGTGTACAAGGTTTTACCAGTTGGATTCAGAAAAAAAATATTGCCCGTACTCCTCGTGAGGCTGCAGGCCTTGCAGGTATAATGGGCTTTTTAGTTTTTATAGAATCAAGTATTAGCTGCTTGATCTCGGGTTCAATATCACGTCCCTTATTCGAGCGTTTGCGTTTGTCGCGTGAGAAACTTGCCTATATATTAGACTCTACATCGGCGCCAAACTGTATCCTTATTCCAATTAATGCATGGGGCGCTTTTGTAATAGGCTTGCTTGAAAGTGAAGGAGTAGAAAACTCTATAAATGTTTTTATACAAAGTATTCCCTTTAATTTTTATGCAATCTTTGCCATCTTAATGGTTTTGTTTATAATATTAACTTTCAGGGATTTTGGCCCTATGAAAAAGGCTGAAGAGCGGGCCCGCAAAACCGGTAAAACTATAGCTGATGGTGCTGTTCCTGTCGTTTCTGACGAGATAATATCAACAGAAGCAAAAAAAAATACTCCCCTGCGAGCTGTTAATATGATATTACCTGTACTGGCAATGATTGTTATGGTGCCTGTGGGTTTATATATTACCGGCGATGGTAATATTACTGCAGGTACAGGGTCTACTGCAGTTCTTTGGGCTGTTATTGCTGCTATAACCTTAGCCGGTTTTTTGCCGCTTATGCAAAGAATATTAAGTTTTAGGGAAATATTTGACCTGTCATTAAAGGGTATAAGCGGTTTAATTCCGCTCGCTATTATAATGACTCTTGCTTTTGCCATTGGTGATACAAGCCGTGAATTAGGTACAGGGATTTTTGTGGCATCTTTAGCTGATCATTTCCTTCATCCTGACTTTGTTGCTGCAATAGTTTTCTTCACTTCCGCATTTATTGCATTCTCAACAGGTACAAGCTGGGGTGTGTTTGCAATTATGGTGCCCATTGTAGTACCTACTGCTATGATTATGGATGCTTCACTTCCTCTTTGCCTTGCAGCAGTGCTGGGAGGAGGTGTTTTTGGCGATCATGTTTCACCTATCTCCGATACCACTCTTGTATCTTCAATGGCTGCAGCCAGTGATCATATAGACCATGTGCGAACACAACTTCCCTATGCAATGGTCGCAGCAGCAGGAGCTATAGTTTTCTATGTTTTATTTGGTATTATATTACATTGATAGAGAAAAACCAACAAAGTGAGGGGGTAAAAATGAGCACATTGAGTGTGAGGTAAATCGAGCAAACAAAAAAACGAAGTGAAACTTTGATTGCTGAGCGACAAAATATTAGAAATAAGAATTAAGATATGAGATGTTAAAGATTAGAAATAAGGCAAAAGATGTTGAATAAATCATAGAGCCCAAAAGGTTTAAGAATCAACTTTGACTGGGCTTGAAACATTAAGTGTGAATTGTGGAACAGGCTTCAGATAAGTAAGTTTAACAAAAATAAAATTGGTATATTTTTTGAACTTAATAATTGAAGTTTTTGTTATTAGAAAAAAAAACAGGAATAATTTATTTTAGGGTTAGAATAATTTTTTTTAACCTTTTTTGTTTTAAGAATTGTACAGGACATCTTTTAATAGTTTTATCATCATGAATAAATATAATGGATTAATCACAGCAATTTATGTTTTATCAGCCGTGTTGATATTGTGGCTGTTTCTTTTTTCAGCAAATCCTGGTGAACATGACCGCACATATGAAGATAGTTTCAGAGATAATTATAAAATTTATGCTGTTCCTCATCCTGATGATTTAGAGTTTGCAGGCGAGGATGTACCTTTGGAGAATTTTGATATAATGGAAAGATTCGACAGGGAACTTTTGGTTAATACTTATTGGCAGTCGCAAACAATGCTTTTCTTCAAACGGGCTAATAAGTGGTTTCCTGTTATTGAACCTATTTTGGAGAGTAATGAAATACCAAATGATTTCAAATATTTGGCTATTATTGAAAGCGGACTGATGAATGTTGTTTCGCCTGCAGGAGCAAGAGGTTTTTGGCAATTTCTTGCACCTACGGGCAGAGAGTTTGGCCTGGAAATTTCCTCAGATGTTGACGAAAGGTATCATGTTGAAAAGGCTACAGAGGCCGCATGTAAATACCTTCATGATGCTTATGAAGAATTTGGCAGCTGGACATTAGCTGCTGCTGCTTTTAATATGGGTAAATCGGCGCTAAAACGCCAGATGGCTAACCAAAAAGTAGAAAGTTATTATGACTTGAGGCTTAATGAAGAAACAGCAAGATTTGTGTTTAGATTATTAGCTGTTAAACATATTTTTTCCAATCCACAGGAAATGGGTTTTTATTTCAGGGAAAAAGATCTTTACCAACCCCTGGAGTATGATGTAATTGAAGTGGATTCGGCAATTAATGATCTGCCGCAGTTTGCCCTCGATATTGGAATTAATTACAACCTGCTTCGGGAATATAATCCCTGGCTTAGAAAATATTCACTGAGCAATGAAAATAATAAAACCTATAAAATAAAGATTCCTGAAAAATTAAAAGAATGAATTATAATATTTAAACGGTTTATTATTTTCGCAGCCAAAAACTGTTAAGCTCTTGTTGTTTTTTTGAGAAACAAAAAACCGGTTACAATTTTTTTTAAATAACAGAAATTATTGAAGATATGTTGCAAGTTAATGAAAACCGTCAGAAGATTATTAAAACAATACCTCCTCACGTGGAGCTTGTAGCTGTAAGTAAAAACAAAACAGATGATGATATTCTTGAGTTATATAAGCACGGACATAGGGTTTTTGGAGAGAGCAAGGTGCAGGAACTTGTTCCTAAGTATGAAAATTTGCCCGGAGATATTAAATGGCATATGGTGGGTCATTTGCAAAGAAACAAAGTGAAATATATTGCCCCTTTTATTGATATGATAGAATCTGTTGACAGCTTAAAATTGCTTAAAGAAATAGACAAAGAAGCTGGAAAAAACAACAGGACTATTAAATGTCTTTTTCAGATTCACATTGCTGAAGAGGAGTCTAAATTTGGTATGTCTTTCGATGATGTTTGCCAGATATTTGATGGAGATGATTATAAAAACATGAATAATGTTTCAGTAGTTGGCCTTATGGGTATGGCAACCTTTACCGATGATGAAAACCAGGTAAGAAAAGAGTTTAAAACCCTCAAATCTATTTTTGATAAGCTAAAAGAAAAGTATTTTAAATCTGATGATGATTTTTCTGAAATATCTATGGGTATGTCAAATGATTATATTATAGGTATTGAAGAGGGTAGTACGATGGTACGCATTGGAACAGCTTTGTTTGGCGAAAGATAATTTAGTTAAGTTATATGGTTTTTAGTTAGCAGAATTTCGAAGAAGCTGAAAGGTTTATGTGTTTGTTATTGGTGTTGTATTTATTTGTTATTTGTCATTAATAACTTCGTGGTTTAGCAAATTTCTCATTTCCTGTTTACGATATCATTTTTTACTTTACACACTAATATGCTGTATTTTAAGATCCATTTGTTGAATATTTTTTCTTATTAAACACCACGTACAGAGTTGGTATCAATAGTAATGTTACCAATGTTGAAATTATTAATCCTCCGATTATTGTTATACCTAAAGGTGACCATATCTCAGACCCCATACCTGTACTTAAAGCCATAGGTATCATGGCAAGTATGGTTGTAAAGGAAGTCATAAGTACTGGCCTTAAACGATTTTTGGCAGCTTGAATCACAGCTTCCATAAAAGCCATTTCGCGAGCTATCAACAGATCGGTGTAATTAACCAGAACTATTCCATTGTTAACAACTATTCCTATGAGCATTATTATTCCCAGAAATGTTACTACACTAAGAGTTAGCCCTGTTACCAGGAAAGCCAATATAACGCCTATTATAGATAATGGTATTGTGAAAATTATAATAAATGGGTTTTTGAATGATTCAAATAATGAGGCCATAATCATGAAAACAAGTATCAATCCGATAGCAAATATTAAATACATATCTGCAAAAGCTTCTTCTTGTTCGGCTACTTGTCCTCCTATTTCAAGATTAACACCATCGGGCAGTATTATTTTGTCCAGCTCTTTTTCTACAATATTTGCTGCTTCGCCGAGTGAAACTCTATAATTATCTGCAGATACATAAACCGCTCTTTGCCTCATTTCCCTTTTTATTTCAAGACGTCCTGTACCTTCTTCAATATCAGCTATAAGACTCAGTGGAACCTGCTTTCCGGTCAGTGTGCTTAGATTTATATTTTCGACATGTGCAGTACTTCTACGATAGCTTGGCGGATATCTGACATTCATAGGAATATGCTCACCTTTCAGGTTAATAGTACCACTTTCTGCCCCATAGAGGCTTTGTCTGACTTGCATAGAAGCATGGGCTGTACTTAATCCTACAGCCGTAGCTTTATCTTTGTCAATGTTTATTCTTAATTCCGGCTTGCCCCTGTCAACTGTTGATTCCACATTTGTAAGCTGTTCTATATTTGCAAGTCTGTTTTCAATCTCGGTTCCTAATTGGTTGATAACTTCAAGATCATGCGCGGTTATTTTAACTTCAATGGGTTGTATGTTTCCCATAATAGCATCGGATATTAGGCTTCCGCCTGTGGTTGAATAAACTTCTACTTCCGGTATTTCTGCAATCCTTTGATGAATTATTTCTGCCACTTCTTCAGATGTTCTGTCGCGTTCTTCCGGTAAAACCATTCGGCCAAAAATAGTAGAAATGTTTTTGCCTTCTCTGAAGCCCACTGTTCCAAGTAACCCCTCTTGGCTTTGGCCTGTTAATGAAAAGACATTTCGTAATTCCGGGATCTCTTCCCTGAAAATTTGTTCAATCTTTTTGGTAATTTTTAAAGTTTCATCTGTACTGGCATCAATACGTGTTTCAATACGAGCACTTACATCTCCTGCATCAAATTCAGGGATATAATCGGTGCCTATAAATCTTGTCAAAAAAACAGATATTATAAATATTAAGGCTACTATTGATATTATCAATGTTTTATGATAAAGGGAGAAAGTAAGTATTTTAGAATAAAATTTTTCCAGGGAATCAAAGAATTGTCCACTAAATTTATAAAATGCACTTTTTTTCCTGTTTACATGGTAATTTGTCAACAGTTTCGAGCTAAGCATTGGTGTTAAGAATAGTGCAGTAAAAAGCGATGCAAGCATTGTAATGGCTGTAAGTATAGCTAGTTGACGAAAAATGATTCCAACAATTCCACCCATAAATATCAGAGGTAAAAATATGGCTATTGTAGTAATGGTAGCAGCCATGATAGCCAAGCCCATTTCTCGTGTACCAATAATAGCTGCTTGCTTTGGAGGAACACCGTTTTCAATATGACGTGAAATATTTTCCAGCACTACTATAGCATTGTCTATAACCATACCTATGGCAATGGCAAGTGACAATAAAGAGAATATATTTACAGTGTATCCTGCAGCATACATGTAAATGAATGCCACAATAAGTGAAAAAGGTATTGTGAGTATAATTACAAGTGAACTTTTTATTTCACGCAAGAAGAAAAATACAACCAGGATTACAAATATAGCGGCAAAAAAGATAGCTCTAAACAAGTTACTGATGGAAAAAATCACTAACTCCGAATTATCCATCAGTTCATCGATCTCAACGTCATCCGGCAGTAAAGGTTTTACGTCTTGCATTTCCTTCCTGACCCCTTCTACTACTTCAAGTGTATTAGCACCTGCCTGTTTCATTACAAAAATACCTACCCCATCTCTTGCATTTACCCGGGCTATTTCATTGGGGTCTTCCAAACCCAGTGTTATTGAGGCAATATTCGAAAGTCTTACGGGCTTGCCGTCAAAAGTAGTTATCAATGTGTTGCTTATATTTTTGATACTCTTAAAATCTCCGGGAATTGTTACTGAAAGTTCACTTTTACCTGCAATAATATTACCTGCAGGTATAGTAATGTTTTCTGCCTTTAAGGATTGTACTATATTGTCTATGGAAAGATTGTATGCTTTTTGTTTATAAGGATCAATTTCTATTTTAACTTCCTTATTAGGTTCGCCCATTACTAAAAGTGCACCTACACCAGGAGTTCGATTAAGAGCATTTATTACTTTATCGTCGATAATGCGGCCGAGGTCTTCATAACTTTCAGTTGCATTTATGCCATATATCAAAACAGGAAACATGTCAGTGTCAACTCTCATTATTACAGGAGCTTCTATTTCATCCGGTAATTCGCTTTCTTTAAAGTTAATAAAGTCTCTGACTGTACCAATTGCTTCTTCCAGATCAGTACCCCAATCAAACTGAAGTGTTATAAATGATACATTTTCCCTGGAATCAGAAGTCATATTTATTAAATTACCCGTTCCGGCCAATACTTCTTCCAATTCAGCAGTGACCTGCTCCTCAACTTCTTCTGCTGAGGCACCGGGGTATACTGTTGCTACAGTAAGAGCCGGCATTTCAATTTCGGGAAAAACATCCTTTGGAAGCATTAAGTAGCTCATAAACCCAAAAAGCAATAACGCCAAAAAAAACATTAAGGTAAATACCGGTCTGCTAACTCCTGTCTTTGCTAATATCATTGTTTTTTAAAATTGTTGAATTGTTCTATTGTCAAATTGTTCTATTGTTAAATTATACTATCGTTCCTTCTCTAAATTCTCTAAATTCTTTAACTTCTCTAAGTTCTTTAACTTCTCTAACTTCTTTAACTTCTCTAAGTTCTCTTCCTTCTCCTCATTCGCCCTCCCAAACTTCCAAGTTATCAGACTCTATCGCTTCATCATTCTCTTATATTCACCTTTATGTTTTCTTTTAGTGCATGCAAGCCTGATACCACTATAGAGTCTCCTTCATGGATGCCTCTCAAAGCCATTTTCCCATTATGTTCATCTATTATGGTTACTTGTTGTTGCGTTGCATACCCATTTTTAATTAACCACAAATTTCCCCTACCTTCTTTGCGGTCTAAAACGGCATGCCTTGGTATAAACACCAGTGAATCTTTTTCCATTTCAAGACTAACTTTTGCATACATGCCCGGCATTAGCTTATTTTCAGGATTGTTTACGGTAACCTCTACTGTTGCTGTACGTGAAGCGGTCGACAAAACAGGTCTTATAAAGGATATTTCTCCTTCAAATATTTCATCAGGATATACATCGGTTGTTATAAAAGGTTCAATATTATTATTATGGATTTCCGGTATTAGATTTTCGCTGACGTCAATTTTAACTTTTACCGGGTTCATTTGCATAAGCCTTGCTATTCCGGAAGCATGAGAATATCCGGGCTCCAGTCCCGGAGAAAATGAGAAGGTTTCACCTTCATTAACAAGGTATTCTACAATTACCCCGGAAAAAGGTGCCCTTATTTCACTGTTTTTTTTGAAAAAATCGTACCTGGCTTTTGCTGCTTTATATTTTCCTTTTATATGATCATAGTCTTGCTGAGTGGCACTTTCTCTTTCTCTAAGCCTTGCAGTGCGCTCATAATCTTTTTGCAGGGTTTTGTATTCATAACGTGCCATTGCCGCTGTTTCCCCCGATAACTGACCTATTAGAGCCCCCTTGCTGACATGGTCGCCTTCTGAAAAATACAACTTTTCTATACGACCCGGTATTGCACTACCCAGATTTGCTTCACGATATGGTTTTATGTTTCCAGTAAAGTCCATTTTTGGCTCATAAGGTTCTTTTTGAGCTATTTGAACAGATACATCAGGAACCCGATCATTATTATTTCTTTCATCACCATTATCCCTGCTACATGAAAATATGAATGTTAGCAGGAAGATCATAATTAGCTTATTGTTCATTGTTTTAATATTCGTTAATTAACAATATATATCTTGTGGTTTTTTTTATATGTTTTGGCATTATAAGACTTGTCTTTAATGATTTTAGTGGATATAATAAATTATTTTTACGTAGATTTAAGCTGCAAATGCAACTTTCTTGTTAAACAATAAATTTTCTAATTTTTCTTTAGGTGTTAAATAATCTAATCGCTTTCTTGGTCTGTTATT
>SL_5KL_010_SEDDRAFT_10001416_pt1 | contig 14504 bp, 14 predicted proteins | sample SodLakKL_010_SED_FD_9118 | JGI IMG/M metagenome (IMG submission 9118)
CCTGATATCCCGCCGGTCAGAATTCCAAGGTATGTCGGATCATCTACGGCCGTGAGCTGTGTGATCTCTCTTTCGTTGTATGTGGCATTGAAGCCCAACTCCCAGCGGAAGTCATTCCTTACGATGGGCCGTGTGTAAAGGTTTAGCTCCACACCGCGGTTTTCCATACTTCCGATATTGGTAACAATAAAGTTGGTAAGGTTGGTTCCTGCGGGTACGGGGATTTCGTTGATGAGGTCTTCTGTTTCGCGGAGATATACGTCAACGGAGCCGTAGTATCTGTCTTCGAACAGGGCAAAATCAAGACCCACATTATAGGTAGTGGTCTCCTCCCATTTTATGTTTTCATCATAGCCTTCCGGACGCCAGGTTCGAAGGTAGTTGCCAATGCCGAAGGGGTACGATGCACCTGTGCGGCTGCGCGTATAGCGGGCGAGGTAGGGATAGAAGTCGCCGGAAATGTTTTGCTGTCCGGTAATTCCGTATCCCAGCCTGAGCCTTAACTCGTTAAAGACAGGCAGGTTGTCCATGAAGTCCTCCTGGTCGATACGCCATGCGAAAGCGGCAGAGGGGAACAGGCCGGAGCGGGTGTCTGGTGAAAACCTTGACGTATGGTCGTTACGAAGGGTAAAGGTAAAGATGTAACGATCCATAAGATAATAGTTGGCACGTCCGAAGAAGGATATCAGGTAATGCTCCTGCTCGTATTCCAGGTCTTCAAAGATCGTAAAGTCCGCGCCTCCGACGTTGTCTTCAATATTAGTGACATAGGAGGAGCCTTTTTGCCAGAAACGCTGCCAGGAGTATCCTCCCATGACATCAAACCGGCTATTGAGGGTAGGGATATCTGCTTCGTAGTGCAGGTAAAAGTCGATAAGGCTGTTTGACCTCTCCTGGTCGTATTCTCCTATCGATCCGCCGGACACGTAAGCCCATGCAGCGTAGTCGGGGGTGAAATTGGTCCCCTCGGAGCTGGAGTAGTCATAGGCCACATTCAGGTTTGCCCTCAGTTCCGGCAGCCAGTGCAGCCTGTAGTCGAGCTGGGCGTTGCTGATGAGACGGTTTACCGTAGACTCGTTGTTTGTAAGGTCCAGCATAGCTACCGGGTTGTCGGTGGCGACACCCTTGGGTGTGCCGTCGCTTTCCCATGTGAAATAGCCTCCGAACTTTTCATGTTCCTCACTCATAACGGGTTGTGTGGGGTCAAAAGCAACTGCAGCTCCGATAGCTCCCTCGTTGGCAAACTGGTTCTCGATGTTCACACCGCGAACCCTGAGATCAACACGCAGGTGCTCGTCAAGGAGGATGGGGTTCAGGTTGAGCGACATGGATGCGCGTTGCAGGTGGTCTCTCTCAAGAACGCCTTCCTCTTCCTTGAAGCCGATGGCTATGCGATAGGGAATATCGCGGTATGCTCCTGATGCGCTGAAGCTGTGGTCATGGGCGATCGCATCCCTGAAAATTTGGCTTTGCCAGTCGGTGCTTGCGTCACCTATCATGTTCATGACGGCTGGCCTGTCGCCGTAGCGGTCTTCCATGATGCTGCGGTATTGATCAGCGCCAAGCACATCTACCGTCCGGATATTGGAAGAAAGCGAGAACGACCCGGTATACTGCAATTGCAGAGGCATGTCGCGCTTACCCTGTTTTGTGGTGATGAGGATCACACCGTTTGACGCCCTTGAGCCGTAGATAGCAGTGGCCGAAGCGTCTTTCAGCACGGTGAAAGACTCAATGTCATTAGGGTTGATGGTGGATAGCGGGTTTCTCAGCCCGGGCACCCCTTCGCTTTCAATCGGCACCCCGTCGATGACGATGAGCGGGTCGTTGTCGGCACGCAGCGAGGAGCCGCCGCGGATACGGATTTGTTCGCCGCTACCGGGAGCACCGCCGGCAGATGTGATCTGAACACCGGGCATACGACCACGAAGCAGCTCGGCTGGCGTGGTGATATTTCCCATGTTGAAATCACGTTCGCCCACTGTGGCTACTGACCCCGTGGCGTCTTCCCTGCGCTGTATACCGTAGCCAATGATCACAAACTCTTCCAGGGTCTCCACATCAGGAACCATCAGAAAGTCGAGTGTCATTGTTTCTCCCTCTCCTACAGTGATGGTATGCACTGTAGGATCGTAGCCAATAAATGTTCCCACCAGCGTAATCTCTACATCGGCAGGAACCTGGAGTACGTACTGACCATCAATATCGGTTACGGTACCTGTTGTGGTACCCCGGATCACTACGTTTGCACCGGGTAAGGTCTCGCCGGTCTCGGCGTCGCTGACAACCCCGGTCACCGTTCCTTGCTGCCCGAATGCTGCAACACTGAAAAACAGCATCGCCAGCATTGGCAAAATGTGTTTGAATAGTTTTCTCATATTTCTAGCATGTTTGTGATTAGAATTGTTTTTGTACGTAGCCTACAAATTTAAGAAATTTTTTGGCATTCCGGCGTTTCTTAATGTTGATTATCAGTTTTTTCCAAGTGTTTTGCGCGCAAACGTTTGCGGAAAGGTTTGCAACAACATGCCTCTGTAAAAAAGGGTAACAAATAAACCTGGAAATGGTTTTATTCAGATTCTGCTCAAAGATTTCCATTATACATTTACTTTTGTTATCTTTAAACTATGGGTCCGGAGAAGCAACCGCCTGTTGCAGCAACCCCGGACAATTCGACTTTTTGACTTTTTGACATCATTTATTATGAAATCTACCAAGGCTTCTATCCGGGATATTGCAGATGCGCTTAATGTTTCAGTTTCAACAGTTTCAAGGGCGCTCAAGAATCATCCCGACATCAGCGATGCCACCTGTAAGAAAGTGCAGGAGTATGCGCGGAAGGTACATTACCGGCCTAACGTGCTCGCGCTGGGGTTAAAGCATCAGCGATCTATGACGATCGGCGTCGTGGTGCCTGAGATTGTCCATCATTTTTTTTCCTCTATCATCAGTGGCATAGAGGACCTTGCCTATGGCGAAGGTTACAGGGTAATGATATGCCAGTCGAACGAAGATTACCTGCGCGAAGTGATCAATGTACAGGCCCTCATGGATCATTGCGTGGACGGAATGCTGGTTTCTATCAGCAAAAGCACACTGGATCATAAGCACTTTGCAGATCTTGTAGAGAAGGGTGTTCCTTTGGTGTTAATGGATCGCACCTGTAACGACCTTACAACAGACCAGGTGCTGACCAACGATTTCGAGGGTGCCCGTATGGTGGTTACGCACCTGTTAAAACGTGGATGCAGGCGCATCCTGCATCTCGCCGGCCCGCAGCACTTATGCGTAGGCCGCGAACGCCAGGAAGGATATATCCGCGCTCTAAGAGATCATCAGCTTGAGTTTCAGGACGAGCTTGTGATCCGCTGTGACACGCCCGCTAAAGTGAAAAGCCGGGAAAAAAAGATCCTGGGAATGGCAGGAAAGATTGATGGGATCTTTTGTGTTAATGATTTTACGGCCGTTGCTGTAATACGCATGCTGCAGGATCATGGATATGATGTGCCCGGGGATATTGCAGTAGTTGGATTTGGTGATGATCCCATCGCTTCGATGGTGCGCCCCATGTTAACGACTGTTGAGCAAAGAGGCTATGATATGGGCAAGGAGTCGGCTCGAATGCTTATTAACCGCCTGAGCGGTGACCTTGAAGACCATACCCCGCAAACTAAAGTCTTCCCCGCGTTCCTGAAGGCACGCGAATCGGGCTGATGAAGAAGGAATCAAAAATGAAAAATGAAAAATGAAAAATTCCGGATGTTTGTTCGCCCTGAAATAGGTTTACACTTTTTGTAAAAAAAATATGGACGGGTCAGATAAAGTAGTCGCATCACCCAGGCTGTGAAGATGAAGCTTCTTGCGAAGCAATGACAAACCTGGCAGCGGTTCAGAAGCCTATAACTATCACAAAATAAGCAATATATGAATTTGTAAAAACAAAAAGGAAGGTGATCATGAAAAAGCGTATTTTGGTTTTATTGGAAGACATGGTGGAGGATTCTGAATTCCTTTACCCTTATTTGCGTTTGAAGGAGGAAGGTTTTGACGTACTTTCTGCTGCTCCGGGAAATAAGATTTATCGGGGGAAAGGGGGTATGAGCTTCAAACCGGACTGGGATTTTTCAGATATAAAGATGGAAGAGTTTGATGCGGTGGTGATCCCGGGAGGGTATGCCCCCGATCGTTGGCGACGTGACCGGGAAATCCTCGATTTTGTGAAACGGCATCACGACAATGGAAAACTCATTGCCTCCATCTGTCACGGTCCATGGGTTCTGATATCTGCTGGCTTGGTCAAAGGCAAGCGCATCACTGCCTTTCATGCCATTAAGGATGACCTCATCAATGCAGGTGCAGATTATACGGGCAACGACATGGAAGAGGATGGCCTGATTCTTACCAGTACCAACCCAAACACCATGCTTCCGATGATGAAGCGCCTGGTGGAGCGGTTGCAGGAATAGCCTGGCAGTGTCCGGCTTCAGATAGAAAGCCCGCAATCGGTTCGCATATGCTTCCGTATTGCGGGCCTGTTTATTTATATCCTTGTTTGACTTATTTTACCAGCACCTTCCCTTCCATGTCTGCGGGTGCTTCAACACNCATCATGTGCAGGATGGTTGGCGCCAGGTCTGCCAGTCTGCCGGGCTTGATCTCTTTGTAATCATTGTCGATAAGCCAGCAGGGCACGGGGTTGGTGGTATGGGCTGTATTTGGGGATCCGTCCGGGTTGACCCCATAGTCAGCATTTCCGTGATCCGCCGTGATAATCATACTGTAGTGGTTGGTAAGTCCGGCTTCCACTACTTCTATGAGGCAGGCATCTACCGTCTCCAGTGCGGTACGAATGGCCCCTATCACGCCCGTGTGCCCGACCATGTCGGCATTGGCAAAGTTCAAACAAATGAAGTCGTGCTTTCCGCTTTCAATTTCCCGGATGACGGCATCTTTTACCTCCGGAGCGCTCATCTCGGGCTGGAGGTCGTACGTGGCCACCTTGGGGGAGGGGATCATCACCCTCTCTTCGCCTTCAAATGCCTCTTCGCGTCCACCGCTGAAGAAAAACGTGACATGCGGATACTTTTCCGTTTCAGCGATGCGAAGCTGTGTCTTACCTGCTGCTGACAGCACCTCTCCCAGGGTGTTTTTAAGGTCCTCTTTGCCGAATGCCACTTTCACATCTTTGAATGTCTTATCGTATTCTGTCATGGTCACATAATACAGGGGCATCGTTTTCATTCCGTGCTCCGGCATGTCTTTTTGTGTCAGCACCGTAGTGATCTCACGCAACCTGTCGGTACGGAAGTTGAAGCAGATGACCACATCCTCCGGTTCGACAGTAGTAAGGGGTTTCCCATCCGCATCTGTGATCACCCTCGGCTTGATGAATTCATCCGTTACCTCATCGTCATAGGATGCCTGGATGGCTTCTTCCGCACTTTTGTGGTGCTTGCCTTTTGCCTCCACCAGCATGTCCCAGGCTATTTTTATCCTGTCCCATCGTTTATCCCGGTCCATGGCATAATACCTGCCGCATACCGTGGCTATCTTTCCGGCCGACTTCCGCAGATGCTGTTCGAGGTCCCGGATAAAGCCCTTGCCGCTTTTGGGATCTGTATCACGCCCATCGGTAAAGGCATGGACGAAAAGGTTTTCGAAATCCATCTCACGGGCCATGTCGCACAGCCCGTACAGGTGGTCCATGGAACTGTGCACGCCGCCATCGGATACCAGGCCAAAGAGATGCACCTTTTTATTGTTTTCTTTGGCGTAACGGAAAGCCTTGGTAAGCACTTCATTTTTAAGGAAGGACTTGTCTTTTATTGACTGGCTGATTTTGACCAGGTCCTGGTATACGATACGCCCGGCTCCCATGTTCAGGTGTCCTACCTCTGAGTTTCCCATTTGCCCTTCAGGCAGGCCCACGTCTTCGCCGGCGGTTTGTAACAGGGTATGAGGTGCAGATCCGTAAAGGCTTTTGGTAAACGGTACACGGGATTGATGGATAATGTCAGCGTCGCTTTCATCTCCTTTTCCCCATCCATCAAGTATGATCAACATCACTTTTTTCTGATTCATAGCAATTTGATATTAATGTTTTGTGTTTTGTTAAAAGTAATCAAATGGTTTTATTGAAGTCATCAGCTTTTTTTCAAGCTGCTTTCAAGCATCGGGAAAATGGCAATATCTGCCGGTCGAACCGGCACATATATCCTTTCCAGTTTGTTGTTCAGCTGGTATGAGCCGCTGTGTCCTGCAAATCAGTATACCTGCTGTTTGCGGCCGTGTTGTGCATAGGGGTCAGCCGGTGCTGCGGATGGCTTCAACAGGGTCGAGACGGGCTGCCACCCATGCCGGAACAAATCCGGACACAAGGCCAATAATGGCCGACACGTTGATGCCAAGCAGAATATTTGATGCGCCGAGCGTGAACTCAAAATCAAAAATGCTGGTAGCCAGGGAGGTGCCTCCAAAGACCAGGAGAAGGCCCACGGCCCCGCCCATGATGCTGAGAAAAACCGCCTCAAAAAGAAACTGTCCTAAAATAAAAGACTTCTTCGCCCCCAATGCTTTCTGGATACCGATTATGCTGGTGCGTTCACGCACCGATACGAACATGATATTGGCAATCCCGAATCCGCCCACCAGGATGGCAAAACTGCCGATGATCCATCCCGCAAGTGTTACAATGGCGAAAAGTCCGGCAAACCCTTCTGACAGTATGCTCATTTCGTTGATTGAGAAGTCGTTGTCTGCCGCCGGTGGCAGACGCCTGATGGCTCGCATAACGCCGGTGACCTCATCAATCATCTCTGCGTTGCTGATCCCCGGATAGGCTTTTGCCATGATAAACGGACTGAACCGGTCCTGGTTGACGTCCACAAACTGAGCCATGTAATTAACCGGCAGGATGACCGATTCGTCGTGACTGTTGCCAAAACCACCAATGCCTTCTCTTTCAAAAACACCGATCACAGTGGTATTATGCCCGAAGACCCTGATCGTTCGCCCCACCGGATCAATACCCGGAAAGAGATTTTCAGCGAGGTCGTATCCGAGGATGGCCACATTGCGGCCCGCCGATGACTCCATAGAGGAAAAAAACCGCCCATCGGCAAGGTTAAAGTTCCGAACCTGGTCATAGTCGGCAGACACCCCTACCACACTCACGTTGCCTGCACTGGAGCCCAGGTATTCTACCTGGCGGCTGGTGGAAGCCAGGAAGGCTGATGCTTCTACTGTCTGTGAACGGGTCTGCAGCTCATCGAGTTCCGAGAGACGCGGCACGGGCCTGCCCATATAATCCCACCATTGAAAGTCTGTGTTGAACTCCCAGGGCCACTTCTGAATATAGATCACATCATCGCCAAGGGCAGCAATGCTGGTCCTTATCTGCCGCTCGAGTGAATCCACAACGGAGAAAACAGATATTATCGAAAAGATGCCTATGGTTATACCAAGGAGGGTTAACACCGTACGCAACTTATTGGCCACGACAGATGTGACCGCAAAAATGGCGCTTTCCCTGATAAGCTTAATTAAAAGTATCATGACCCTTGATGTGTTTTGTATTGAATGGTACGCATCAGTTCCGTAGCATAAACGAAATGGTTCAACTCTTTGTTGCCGGTATGCAGAATATCATCCCTGCTGCCTGTCCACCAAAGATCTCCGTTATGTATAAAGGCCACCGTATCGCCTATCTCCATAACGCTGTTCATGTCGTGTGTGTTCACTACGGTGGTGATGTTAAAATCCCGGGTGATCTCACTTATCAGTTTGTCAATGAGTATTCCGGTTGGAGGATCGAGTCCGGAGTTAGGCTCGTCGCAAAAAAGATATTTTGGTTTGATGGATATGGCCCGGGCTATCGCCGCCCTCTTTTTCATTCCACCACTTAGTTCTGAAGGATACAGCCCGTGAACAGCTCCCAGGTTTACCCTGTCCAGGCAGAAATCAACCCTTTTCCTTTTTTCTCCTGGTGTCATCGTAGTAAACATGTTCAAGGGGAAGGTGATATTCTCTTCGACAGTGAGTGAGTCGAAGAGCGCGGAGCCCTGAAACAACATGCCCAGTTCTTTCCGGATCACTCTTCGCTGCCTGAAGCTCATAGCCGAAAAGTCGTGCTTGTCATAATAGATCTTGCCTTTGTCTGCTTCCAGCAATCCCACCAGGCATTTCATCAAAACTGTTTTACCGGAACCGCTGCGCCCTATGATCAGGTTGGTCTTCCCCTGCTCAAAATCCAGCGATACATCCCTCAGAACAGGTGTGCCTTCAAAATATTTCCATATGGTATCCACCCTGATCATGCGAGCAAAATTTGTGTCAGAATAAGGTTGAACAAGATTATATAGATGCTGCTGAAAACCACGGCTTTTGTACTCGCGTGCCCTACCTGCAGCGCACCGCCCCGGGTGTGAAAGCCAAAATAACCGGATACGGAGGCGATGATAACCGCAAATACGACAGTTTTTATCAACGCATAAAATATATCAAAGGAAGAAAATTCGAACAAAATGCCGTACATGAAATTGCTTAAGGGCACGACCCCTGTCATGGCAGAGGCCAGATACCCCCCGAATATGCCCAGAAACATACTGATGATCACCAATGCAGGATTGATGATCACGGATGCGATGATCTTTGGCAATATCAGGTATCCGGCAGCATTGACACCCATCACCTCCAATGCGTCGATCTGTTCGGTAACGCGCATCGTGCCAATCTCGGAAGCTATCCTGGAGCCTACCTTACCTGCAAGTATAAGGCTGATGACTGTTGGAGAAAATTCCAGGATGATGGCCTGGCGGGTGGCAAACCCTATGGCATAGGCAGGCAATAGCGGGTGATCTGTGTTGAAGGCTGTTTGTATAGTGACCACCGCACCCATGAACACGGAGATAATGGCCACGATACCAAGGCTGTCCAACCCGAGATAGTCCATTTCTGCAATGATCTGTTTCCTGTAAATGGAGGCACTTTCGGGTTTTTGCACGATAAGCCATAGCAAGATAAAATATTTTCCTATGTGATAGAATAACTTCATCCTGGCCGTTTTAAGCCTGCTAAATTACAGATAATTTAACTAAAAGAGCCAGGTAAAGGTCCATAATCCTGTCTCAGACCAGCTATTTTTGTTAACTTTGCAGCCCTGTTAACGCGTTGACACTGACTATTTTTTAGAAATGCATATACCGTTGCACGAGGCATTATCTTATCATTTACCGGCGGATGCTGTTGATCATGTCGCAAAGCTCCTCACCAGCCACCAGGTAAATCTGCATATTAGCCGGCACAGGGTTACAAAGCTGGGTGATTTTAAACCCGCTGCAAATGGATATCCTCACAGGTTGAGCGTTAATGGGAACCTGAACAGGTACGAATTTCTCCTGGTTTTCCTTCATGAATTTGCCCATATGAAGGTTTATGAACAACTGGGCAGAAAATGCCGTCCGCACGGAGCCGAATGGAAGGCTGTATACGGTGACCTGATCAGGAGCTTTATCCGTAAGGGATGCTTTGATCCTTTGCTAACAGAACCTCTTACTGAATACAGCTACAGGGTAAAAGCGTCAGGTGTTGCTGATATCACGGTGGCGGCTGCGCTCCGGCAATTTGATGACCGGCCGGGATCCGCCACGAAATGGATGTTCCTCGCAGAGGTCCCCGACCAGGCCGCTTTCACGATGCGCAATGGCAGGAGGTTTGTAAAAACCAAAAAAATAAGGACGCGCTACAGGTGTCGCTGCCTGGATACCAAACGATACTACCTGGTTCACGGCGAAGCCCGGGTATTCCCTGTGGAGCAAAGTGGCGATGCTGCCGGCAGCGGCCAGCATGCCGGGCATGAGTAAACGACAGTACTTTGACAGTAACCACAACAGGTAACGACGTGTATGATTGTCTTCGCCTGTTCTGCAATATTTGGATTTAACGAACATATAATTAGACAAATGAGTAAAAACAACTATGTAGTTATCATGGCCGGTGGTGTAGGAGAGCGTTTCTGGCCCATGAGCCGTGAATCCAGGCCTAAACAATTCATCGATATTCTGGGCACCGGCAAAACTCTTCTGCAGCAGACCTACGACAGGTTCCTCCCCGTTTGTGCGCGTGAGAACATCTTTATTGTAACAAACAAAAAATACAAAGATCTTGTCAGGGAACAGATCCCCGAACTTCAGGAGGGAAGGCTAATATGTGAGCCTGCACGAAAAAATACAGCACCCTGTATCGCCTATGCTGCCTATAAGATCCATGATTTGAACCCCAGGGCAAATATCGTGATGGCTCCTTCAGACCATATTATTTTGAAGGAGAGCGTGTTCCAGGATATCATTCGCCGGGCATTGGATGTAGCCGCCGGGAACTCCAAACTGCTGACCCTGGGTATTACGCCAAGCCGGCCTGATACAGGCTACGGATATATTCAGTTCCAGGAAGAATCGGTCTTCCCGGCGGATACAAGTCTTAAAAAGGTAAAAACATTCACAGAAAAGCCCAACAGGGAGCTGGCAGAAAGCTTTCTTGAAAGCGGCGAATTTCTCTGGAACAGCGGAATATTTATTTGGTCTGCAGAAGCTATCATCGCCGCCTTTGAGCAGTATCAGCCTGAGATAAGCTATGTTTTCCGCGAAGCGCTTGGAAAATATAACACCCCTGAAGAGCAATCTTATATGGACGTGGCCTATACGGCGTGCAAGAGCATCTCTATTGACTACGCCATTATGGAGAAAGCCGGAAACGTATATGTTTTTGTCTCCGATCTGGGATGGTCGGACCTGGGCACATGGGGCTCCCTCTTTGATTCCCGGCAAAAAGATGAAAACAACAACGCAGTGGTAGGGCGCAACGCCATGCTCTACGACAGCAGGAACTGCATCATAAATATTCCGGAAGAAAAACTGGTGGTTATTCAGGGTCTGGATAATTACATCGTTTCTGAAGCTGACAATGCCCTTTTGATTTGTAAGAAGTCAGAAGAACAGCAAATCAGAAAATTCGTCAATGACATAAAACTAAAAAAGGGCGACGAATATATTTAAAACCACAAACCTTTCTTTACTCTATGGGAAAAAAGCTCAAATCATTAAAAGTTGTCAGGCATGAAATAAATCCCCGCCAGCCTGACTGGGAGAACATATCCGGTGAGGGCCGCACAGTATCCGAAACAGAATACGAGATGAAGTGGGGTAAGGTGGTCAGGGAACGGCAATTTGGTGCCGAAGGCCACCTGGAGCAGGAAACGCAATACACATACAACCAGGACGGATTTCTTACCGGAGAAGTGTTAAAGGAGGGAGACGGAATGGTAATGGAGGAGAAAAGCTGGGTGCCTGATGACAAGGGCCGTATTTCGGAGGAGTATATTCATTATGCCGATGGTTCAAGGGATACGGTACGATACCGGTATGACGAAAGCGGCAATCTGATCAGGAAAGAAACAGTGGATGCTGAGGATGAAACAGAGGAAACACAGTTGTATGTGTATGATTCAGAAGGCCGGCTTACCAGGGAGGCATCGTTTGACGGCCCGGCAGACTTACCTGATCTCGATGATGCAGAGCCTGTTATTGATAAACGATATGTATATGACCAAAGTGGTCGTTTGTTGGAAACATTGGAGAGTGACCAGGTCAATGGAGTGGCAAGAAGAAAAGTCAACGGTTACAATGCAGCCGGTCACCAGGTGTCGATGGAGGTGTTTGATGAAGATGACCGTTTGGTGGAGCGTGTGAAGATGGAGACCGACGACTCCGGGAGGCCCGTGGAGATTGAGGAAGAGAGCAAAAGGAAGAAAAACCGGATACAGATGCTCTACGACGATAAGGGCAGAATGGTGTCTCAGGAAGAATATGATATGCACGGTACGCAGTTGAGCAGAGTTGAGCGGCTCTATGAGAATTCAGGAAACCTGGCAGAATCCAGGGTTCAGATCAACATGCCCGGTATGGGCAGCAGCAAATATTATTTGGTGAAACACCACTATACTTATTTTGATGAGCACACGGGTGAGTGATTGCTCATCTGGCATAAAAAAAAACCAACGGCCCACGCCGTTGGTTTTTTTTGTTATATGTATCCTTCTGTTAATTCATGCCGGCAACCTCTCCACGAAGAGTGGAGTAGTTCACCCTGAGGGCATTAACCAGTCTGAGTTCCTGTTTCACATCGGTAACGATACCCATTTTGGTATCCCGGTCGACTCTCAGCGACGTGGTCATCAGCGGCCTTTCGGCTTCTGCTGTGGCCTGTCTTTCGGATTCAATAAACGATGCGATATCGTCAACCGAGGCGAAGGAATCATAGAGCTGGATCCTGGGCTCAGTACCGAACACGTGCGACTGGATGGGTTCACCGATGTAGATAAAACTGACGAGTGAACGTCTTTCCAACTGCTGAATTTCGGTAGCAGCCGGCAGGGCTGTTCTTACATATAGTGTCGTTTCACGCATCACGGTTGTTACCATGAAGAAGAACAACAACATAAAGATAATATCGGGCAAGGATGCTGTGTTAATTTTTGGCGTTTTTTTTCCGCCTTCTTTTTTAAATCTGGACATATGTTTACCCTCCTATATCTTTTGGTTCAGCTTCAGATATTGCCATAGGCACTTTTTGTCTGATGGCCTGCACTTGTTCTTCTTGTCTCAGGTCACCAAAGGCCCGTCCGAAATACTGCCGTGAAACCTCGTCCCTTATTTCGCGTACGGCTGCAGCGAGCTCATTCTGGACGGATATATACATTTCGTATGAAGTACCTCTGTCGTTCTGAAGCGAGATAATACCCCTTGACACCTCCACATCTCCGAGGAGCTCTATATAGCGCTCTTCGAAATCGGGCATGTTGGGGTTTCTATCTTCATTTAACAAAAATTCTTTTGCTCTTTGTCTGAGCGTTCTGATATCGCCTGGTTCGCCTTCCACAAGGAGCCTGTCCTGTGCGTCGACAAGGACGACAAAGACGTTACGCTCTCTTACAGGCGGTGGTTCCGGGGCGTTTGGATCAATGGGTGGGGGCAACATCCTGTTGATCCCTGTATCCACATCCATTGTTGTGGTCACCAGGAAAAATATCAACAGGAGGAAGGCGATGTCTGCCATGGAGCCTGCATTGATCTCAGGGGTCATTCTAGCCATAGAAAGATCTCCTATTTAGGTGTTTGTTCTTATCTGAAATATTTGGAAACTTCTGTAAAAATAGCCGCCAGAACACCCAGTCCAACCAGGATCATGGTGGCATGGATGCCTCCACCGACCCATTGGGATACTGTGGGTGAGGCGGTTTCATAGGGTTCGCTTGTTGCGATCGCATACGAAAACAGTATGATGACCGCCAATACCCCTATCCCGATCAGCGTTGGTACGGCTTTTCGAATGTTTCCGAACATGTGGACAAGCGAAAAAACGATCGCTGCAAGTGCTGCTATGACCAGTAAGCCATATGTCACATACATGGCAATATTAATTACCGCTTCGTTCATATTGTGAGGGGTTTTTTGTTATTTTTTGTACTTGATTAAGATGTCCATGAAGGAGATGGTTGCATCTTCCATGGTGTTAACGATACCGTCTATCTTCGAAACGATATAGTTGTAGAAAATCTGGAGGATAACAGCCACGATCAGACCAAACACTGTCGTCAGAAGTGCCACCTTGATACCGTCGGCTACAATGGTAGGTGAAATATCACCGGCTGCAGCGATCGCATCAAATGCTGTGATCATACCGATTACCGTACCCATAAACCCAAGCATAGGTGCAATGGCGATAAACAGTGAGATCCATGTAAGGTTCATCTCCAGGCGGCCCATCATTACACTGCCGTAAGAGACAATTGATTTTTCGACCACTTCCATCCCCTCATTATACCTGTCAAGTCCCTGATAAAAAATGCTGGCTACAGGTCCGCGGGTGTTTCTGCAGATTTCTTTAGCTGCATCCACTCCATCAGTCTTCAGTGCATCTTCTACCTTGTTGAGCAGTTTGGTAGTGTTTGTATGTGCGAGGTTAAGGTAGATGATACGCTCCACACAAAGGCCAAGGCCAATGATCAAACACAACAGGACGATGCTCATAAACATGGGACCACCTTCCATGAACTGTTCCTTAAGGATGTAGTGATAGGAACGGTCTTCCTCAACGACATCGGGTGCCAGTTCCTCCTCCATCGCTGCTGCAGGGTCGATTTCGGGCTCCTGGTCAACGTCAGTAACCTCTTCTGTTTCAACTTCCGGTGCAGGCTCTTCTGCCAGTACCGCAGTATTTAAACCGAAAGTGAGCATCCCTGCCACTGTCAATAAGACGAATAATTTTTTCATAACTGATTCTGTTGGTTTTTTGTTTTAACGTTAAAGATTTAATTACAAAAAGTTGTTTACGGTTTTAGAACTTCATCTGTAATCAGCGGAGAGAAAGGGATTCGAACCCTTGATCCGCTTTTGACGGATACACGCTTTCCAGGCGTGCGCCTTAGACCACTCGGCCACCTCTCCCTT
>SL_5KL_010_SEDDRAFT_10001417_pt1 | contig 14504 bp, 10 predicted proteins | sample SodLakKL_010_SED_FD_9118 | JGI IMG/M metagenome (IMG submission 9118)
CAGGGCCTTAGGGCGGCATAGAGTTGGATTATAGGCGGGGGCATAAACCCCCGCCGCTTAATGTTGTGCGCCCGGCAGCAGCTGACTCCCAAATTCCCAAATTGGAAGTTTGACTATCACCGGGTTAAGTGTTATACTTTGAGCAAGGCTATTTCCAATTTATAGGCGCATACTGGAAGATCAAGCCTCCAACCTGCAAAGCAGGAAATATTTTTTTTTAACCGGACCTGGCCAGAAAGAGGTATTTAAAACATTTTAGGCTATAAAACTACGAATAGCAAAACCCAAGATAATTTAAAGGCTCCGGCAAACGAGCCTTTTTTATTCGACAACTCTTCCACTAATAAACCAGTTTATTTCTATGAAAAAGTGACGCTTCACTTTATCAACCGGCAGGATATTTTTTTATGAACCGTTGCTCTAACCAGTCCGAATGAAATTATTGCTGCCGGAAAGGGATCTGAACATAAGTTACAACGTAAAGGAGTTATATTTTTGATCATGAAAAATAAAAGTCTTGCAATGTACGGTATAGGCAACCCCCTGATTGATGTCCTGGCCCACATAACCGAACAAGATATTGAAGTCCTCAACCTGGACAAAGGAACCATGACCCTGATTGACACCGAGAGGGGCAATGAAATATTAAACTATATCGAAAGCTACGATAAATTGTATGACTGCGGCGGATCGGCACCAAATACTATGATCACACTGGCTGCCCTGGAAGTTGAAACCGCCCTGGCCGGAATGGTGGGAAAAGATAATCTCGGTGGCATTTACGAAGACCGCCTGAAAGAAAAGAAGGTCATTTCCGACCTTTCCACCAGCCCTGTAGAAACTGGAAGCTGCATTGTGCTGGTAACCCCTGACTATGAGCGGACTATGAGTACCAGGCTGGGTGCCTGCCGGGAATTTGGCCCTAAAAATGTAAACCATAAAAAAATTGCAGAAGCTCGTTACCTGTACTTTACCGGTTACATGTGGGATACAGACAACCAAAAGAAAGCTTTAATGGATGCTATTAATACAGCCCGCAAAGCGGGAACTAAAGTTGCTTTCGACCTGGCCGACCCTTTTGTTGTGGAGAGACATTATGACGATTTTACCCGCCTGATCAAAGACAGCGTTGATATCCTGCTGGCTAACCGCGAGGAATCAAAATTGATGCTCGGCTACGATGATCCTGAAAAAGCATCCCTGGAGCTGGCTAAGAATAACGTTATTGCCGCCGTTAAAAACTGTGCCGATGGTTCCTGTATTGGCTGCGCCGATGGAGAATGTATCACTGTTGATGCCTACAGGGTTGATGCCGTTGACAGCACCGGCGCAGGGGATAATTATGCCGCCGGATTTTTATATGGACTGATCAAAGGTTATTCTTATGCCGATGCCGGCAAACTGGCCTCATTTATAGCCGCCCAGGTTGTAAGGCAAACCGGAGCTCAATTTAATGAAGAGCGCAGCCGGGAAATTCGAAAAGCCATTGCCGACGAGCAGTGGCGATAAACTAATTTAAACCAGGAGGGAATTATATTAAAAATGAGTGAGAAAACTAAGATGGAATACAAGGTAGCCGATTTAAGCCTGGCTTCTTGGGGAAGAAAAGAAATTGAAATGGCGGAAAAAGAAATGCCCGGGTTAATTGCAACCAGGGAAAAATACGCTCAGGAAAAACCGCTTAAAAACCTGCGTATTACGGGCAGCCTTCATATGACTATTCAAACCGCGGTATTAATTGAAACGCTGGTTGAACTTGGCGCGGAAGTGCGCTGGGCCAGCTGTAATATTTTTTCCACCCAGGATCAAGCTGCAGCAGCAATCGTAGTCGGCCCACCCGAAAAAGGGGGAACCGAGGATGATCCTAAAGGCGTGCCGGTTTTTGCCTGGAAAGGTGAAACCCTCGAGGAGTACTGGTGGTGCACCCACCAGGCCCTGAACTGGCCCGGCGATAAAGGCCCCCACCAGATTGTCGACGATGGAGGGGACGCCACCCTGTTGATCCACCGGGGATATGAGGCAGAAGACAACCCGGCCATGCTGGATGAAGAGACTTCAAATAAGGAACTGCAGCTAGTCAATAAGCTCCTGAAAGATATCCAGGCCGGGAATCCCAACTACTGGCATTCGATGGTTACTGATGTCAGGGGAGTAAGTGAAGAAACCACAACCGGCGTAAACCGCCTTTACCAGATGGAAAGGGAAGAATCATTGTTGTGCCCGGCTATCAACGTCAATGACTCGGTTACCAAGGGCAAATTTGACAACATCTACGGGTGCCGTGAAAGCCTTGTAGACGGTATAAAGCGGGCTACAGATGTGATGATCGCCGGTAAAACTGCTTTTGTGGCCGGTTTTGGCGATGTCGGGAAAGGTTCAGCTGAAGCCCTGGAAGCACTAAAGGCAAAAGTACTGGTGTCGGAAGTAGACCCGATCTGTGCCCTGCAGGCAGCCATGGCCGGGTATTCGGTTGTTACTATTGAAGATGCCCTGCCTGTTGCAGATATATACGTAACAGCAACCGGTAACAAAGATGTGATCAAGGCCGAGCACATGGCAAAAATGAAAGACATGGCCATTGTCTGCAATATCGGCCACTTTGATAACGAAATCCAGGTAAATGAACTTGAAAATTACCCGGGTATCAAGAAAGTCAACATCAAGCCCCAGGTGGACCAGTTTATTTTCCCTGACGGGCACAGCATTATACTGCTGGCCGAAGGACGGCTGGTAAACCTTGGCTGCGCCACCGGCCATCCCAGTTTTGTAATGTCCAACAGCTTTACCAACCAGGTCATGGCCCAGATTGATCTGGCCCAGAATGATCGTGAGTGCTCAGTATACAGGCTGCCCAAGGAACTTGATGAAGAAGTGGCCCGCCTGCACCTCGAAAAAATTGGCGCCCGCCTGACCAGGATGAGCAGCGACCAGGCCGAGTATATAGGCAAAAATCCTGAAGGGCCATTTAAGCCTGATCATTACCGTTACTAAGGCTGCCACCAGTTAAAAGAATACTGCAAACATCAGAAATCGACATAAAACAGCCGGGGTTCGCACCCCGGCTTTTTACTTGACTGATGGCTTTCCACTGCTTTCAACTTTTAACAGCAATTACAGGCTTCTACGGTATCATTTCACCGGCGAAGCAAAGTTAAAATAATGCAAAAAAACTACTGGCGCAGCCTTTTGGCGCACTCTTGAGCTTCATGATATATTTTTTCCTCGTCTAAAGTTAAGAATTCGCCCTGTTCATACAAGATCTTACCGTCAACCATTACCGTTTCAACATCATTGGCTGAAGCCGAATAAACCAGGTTGGCAACCGGATCGTTATGGGGTTGCAGGTGGGGCTTATTAAAATCGATTACAGCCAGGTCAGCCATGGCCCCTTCTTTAAGGATTCCAATGCTGCCATCCATACCAAGGGCCCTTGCTCCACCCCTGGTAGCCAGTTCAAAAGCCGTCCTGGCTGGAATAACCGTGGGATCGGCAAGAATTCCTTTTTGCAGAAGACTGCAAAGCTTAATTTCTTCGAACATATCCAGGTTGTTATTGCTGGCTGCACCGTCGGTACCCAGGCCCACGCAGGCATTATTTTCAAGAAGTTTTTGCAATGGAGCAATGCCGTTACCCAGTTTAAGGTTACTGCAGGGGTTGTGGGATATACCGACACCCTTTTCACTCAAAATTTGCACATCTTCATCATTCAAGTGCACGCAGTGGCCGGCAATCACCTGTCTTTCAAACATACCCAGATCATCAAGCAGGGCTACCGGTGTCTTCCCGTGTGACTCCAGTGATTGCTCCACTTCGTCCCGGGATTCAGAGAGGTGAATATGAATAATTGTATTTAAATGCTCGGTTTCTTTTAAGACCCTCTCCAGGAAATCGGGCGGGCAGGTGTAGAGGGCATGCGGCCCCAGGATAGCCTGGATCAGTCTGTTGTCCTGGTCCTGCCAGTCTTCAATAAACTTAACAGCGTCTTCAAGGGTGTTAAAGCCTCTGCTGCTGTTTTCGGCACCGATAAATACCTGGGAAAGCATGGCCCTGATGCCGCCTTCCTGGCAGGCCCGGGCGGTTTGTTCCATAAAATAGTACATATCGACAAAAGTGGTGGTTCCACCCCGGATCATTTCCAGCAGGGCCAGGGAAGTCCCCCAGTAAACATCTTTCTCAGTCAGCTTGGCTTCGGCGGGAAATATTTTCTTGGTCAACCATTCCATCAATGGATAATCGTCAGCATAACTCCTGAACAGGGTCATGGCTGCATGGTTGTGCAGGTTAATTAACCCGGGAATAACAACTTTGCCCTCACCGGAAATAACCTTTACATCCCCTGGTATTTCGTCAGGCCCGGTGGAGATTTTTTTAATAATACCGTCTTCGACAAGAAGGTTGCCCTGGTCAATAACGCCGCGGTTTTCGTCCATCGTTACTAAAGCTGCATTCTTAATTAATACCCTGGAACTCACGGTGATCCCCCTTTTCATCAAAAAACCATAAAGCTTCTTATATGATAACATGCGGGCTGCTGCAGGAGCAATTTTTACTTTTTTCCCGGTAAGGAGAAAAATACAGCTTTTAGAACAGGGGACGGAGGCCGTGCAGATAAGTTGTAAATTGAAAATAGTATGTAAATAATATGGTAATCGCCACCTTTATCCCGAAAAAATACCCCATAAAAACAGAAAGACGGGAGCTAATATTCCCGTCTTTACTGTGTTTGTTGGTTTGGTGAGCCATCCAGGGGTCGAACCTGGGACACCCTGATTAAAAGTCAGGTGCTCTACCAGCTGAGCTAATGGCCCTTTTTTGGTGGAGAGGACTGGATTCGAACCAGTGAAGGCGAACGCCAGCAGATTTACAGTCTGCCCCCTTTGGCCAACTTGGGTACCTCTCCACAACTCTTGATGGAGCCGACGAAGGGACTCGAACCCCCAGCCTGCTGATTACAAATCAGCTGCTCTGCCATTGAGCTACGTCGGCTAAACGATTTATTCTCTTGCAAGCAGTATATAGTATAGCTTATTTTATAAATCACGTCAACAGATGTAGAGCAGGAATTTTTACTTGTTACTCGAAGAATCTTAAAGAGAAATGCATACCCAGAAGAGATCCAGAACAGGACAAAAGGAGGCAGGCCCATGGCTGATCCCAGGATTGCCGTAATCGGGGGTTCGGGTGTATACAAGCAGTCGTTTCTTGAAAACGCTGGTGAAATCAAGGTTGAGACCAGGTTCGGGGGGGCCGTTCTCAAGCAGGGCACATTCAAAGGCCGCACCGTTTATTTTATGGCCCGGCACGGCGGAGGGCATACAATACCTCCCCACCTGGTTAACTACCGGGCTAATATAGCCGCTTTAAAGAAACTAAATGTTGATGCTGTTATTGCGACAGCGGCAGTAGGATCCCTGCGCCGTGCAATGGCCCCGGGTACCCGGGTTGTTATTGATCAATTTATTGATTTTACCAGGCAGCGCCCCCTTACTTTTTATGAAGGTGAAGAAGGTTTCGTGGTCCACACTGATTTTTCGGAACCTTACTGCCCCGGACTCAGGTCCTTGCTCCTGGAAGTGGGAAAAGATCTGGGACAGGAGATGGTTAACGGCGGCTGTTATATTTGCACCGAAGGACCCCGCTTTGAAACACCGGCAGAAATAAAAATGTTTGAAAGCTGGGGGGTAGATGTAGTTGGCATGACCAATGTCCCGGAAGTTATCCTGGCCAGGGAAGCCGGCCTTTGTTATGCCACCATTGCCCTGCCCACGAATTATGCCGCCGGGTTAAGCGCAGAACCGCTGAGCCAGGCTGAGGTCCTGGAGGCAATGGAGAAAGACAAACCGGAACTGGAGAAATTGTTAATGTCAGTTATTGCTGAAATCAAACCCGGCTTTTCCTGCCGCTGCAGGGATGCCGGGAATAACTATCCCGGGGAGTTTAATGCAAAATGAACCAACCCGAACGGCTTTATACCCTTTACTGGAAAGATGGGCGCCTCTATATTCTCGATCAAAGACTTCTGCCCCACCGGGTAGAATATCTTTCCTGCACCAGGTATCGCGAAGTTGCCGATGCCATCCGCGAGATGGCTGTGCGTGGTGCTCCTGCCATCGGGATTACCGCTGCTTTTGGAATGGCCGTAGCCGCTTATGAGGTGCTGGCAGAAGAAAATACTCAGGCCCGGCTGCGCTCTTACCTGGCCGAAGCATCCAGGGAATTGTTTAAGGCCAGGCCCACAGCCGTGAACCTGGCATGGGCCCTGGAAAGGATTGAAAAATGGCTTTCAGAGAATGAAGGGCTTTCTCTAAAAGATATTGCAGCCGGGCTGCTGCGGGAAGCAGAAGCGATATACAGGGAAGACCTGGAGAACAACCGCATGATCGGCATAAACGGTTGCGCCCTGATCCCGGACCGTGCTTCTGTGCTTACTCACTGTAATGCCGGTGCCCTGGCTACCGGCGGTTACGGGACCGCCCTCGGGGTGATTCGGGCTTCTGTGGCGGAAGGCAAAAAAGTACATGTATACATTGATGAAACCAGGCCTTTGCTGCAGGGGTCCCGTTTGACCGCATTTGAAATGCTCCATGACGATATACCGGCCACCCTGGTTACCGATAACTGCGCCGGTTCCTTGATGAAGCAGGGCAAAATTGACTTGATCGTGGTGGGAGCAGACCATATCGCAAGGAATGGAGACACGGCCAATAAAATTGGCACATACTCCCTGGCCGTGCTGGCTGCTTCTCATAACATCCCCTTATATGTAGCCGCCCCGCTTTCAACCATTGATCTGGCCCTGCCAGCCGGAGAAGATATTATTATAGAGGAACGTAAACCGGAAGAGGTAACCTGCTTTGGAAACCAGGCTGTGGCTCCAGATGGTATTGAAGTTTACAACCCGGCTTTCGATGTCACTCCGGCAAAGCTGATCAAGGCGCTTATTACAGAAAAAGGGGTGATCTATAATCCAGACCAGGAAAAGCTTTATAAACTCTTTGCAAAGGTTTAGAATAGAAGAAGAGGTTATGCGTGGGGAAAGGAGAACATACTGCTCAAAATAGATATGAAAAATAAACATATACTAATTACAAACGACGATGGGATATATGCAGAGGGCATACAGCGCCTCAGCCAGTGCCTGTACGATAAGGGGGACGGTTACAGGCTGTCCATAGTAGCACCTGACCGGGAACGCAGCGCTATCGGACATGCCATCACCATGCACCGACCGCTGCTGGTAGACGAAATAAGCTACTTTCATAACCCTGGACTTACCGGCTGGTGTGTTAACGGTACTCCCTCTGATTGTGTTAAGCTGGCTATTGAAGCGATCCTGGATGATAAACCGGACCTGGTCATATCGGGCATTAACCGGGGCAGCAACCTGGGTACGGATGTACTTTATTCCGGAACGGTTTCTGCGGCCGTGGAAGGCCTGATTATGGGGATCCCATCGATAGCCGTATCGCTTACCGGAAACGGGGACGCAAGGAGCTTTGACTTTGCCGGGCAATTTGTTTGCCGGCTGTTCCCCCTGCTTTTAGAAGCGGCTCTGCCGGCTTCAACATTGATCAATATCAATATTCCCACCGATGTAGATAACATCAAGGGCGCCCGGGCAACCCGTCTCGGCAACAGGCGCTACCGCAATGCTTTCGAGAAAAGAATTGATCCCAGGGGCAGGGTATACTACTGGCTTGCCGGCGAACTGGTGGTCGACGAAAATGAAGATGAAGATGCCGATACCAGGGCAGTCAGGGAGGGATACATTTCCATAACCCCGATTCATTTTCCACTAACCAATGACAATGTTTTACCCGCACTCAAAAAGCTTCTGGAAAATATGTCCGTCAAAACTTGATCCTGGCCCGGCCCTGCTTTCCGGGACGGACAACCTTTCCGGGAAGCAGGACATGACCTGAATTGCGAAAAGCCGGAACCGGATAATTGTCCTGGAGAAAGGGGGTTGGCAGCTGTGTCTTTACTGGAACCGGCCGGAAATAATTGTTACCGTATACAGCGGCGTGGAAAGATGAGAGCCGATGTCCTGGTTTTTTTAAACCGGCAGCTTTTCCACTCCTTTGCCGAAGATCAATCACTGCAGCAGTTGATGGATGCCGCTTCCCTGGAGGGTGTTATAGATCCCGTTATTGGAATGCCCGATATCCACAGCGGTTTTGGTCTTCCCATCGGTGGAGTAATGGCCATGGATGCCGGGGAGGGACTGGTATCGGCTGGAGCAGTCGGCATGGACATAAACTGCGGGGTCAGGCTTTTGCGGACTAATATTGATCCCGAAGGGCTGGATAAGAGCACCTTAAGAGCACTGATCAAAGCCATAGAAAAAAGGGTGCCAAGCGGTGTAGGGCGCAGGAGCAAACATGAAGCTTTTATCAGCTCTCATTTCACCCCCCTGGTTCATGAGGGCGTCCCGTTCCTGGTCGATCAGGGTTACGGCAGGCCTGAAGACCTGGAAGCCATAGAAGACGGTGGATGCATTTCGGGGGCCGACCTGGGGGCAGTGAGTAAGGAAGCACAAAAACGCGGCCTCCAGCTCTCCACGATTGGAGGCGGCAATCATTTTATTGAACTCGGCTACGTAGACACCGTTTTTGAGCGGGAAACTGCCAACCTTTACGGTTTGCGGGAAGGCATGCTGACGGTGTTGATCCATACCGGCAGCAGGGGCTTTGGACACCAGATCTGCACCGATTACACCGCAACCATGAAAAAGAAGGCTCCCAGGCACAACATTGAACTGCCTTCTGCAGGCCTGGCTTCCGTCCCTATAAATTCTGGGACCGGTCGGAGATACCTGGCTGCGATGGCCTGCGCCATTAATTTTGCATTTTGCAACCGCCAGTGGATTACCGATGATGTCCGTAAAGCTTTCAGCAGCGTTTTCGAAGACGATGACAGCCGGTTTGACCTGGGCCTGGTTTACGATGTGGCCCACAACACGGCCCGTTTTGAAAATATTAACGCTAAAGAAGTCTTAATTCATCGCAAAGGAGCTACCAGGGCCCTGCCGCCCGGGCACCCGGAAAACCCAAAGAAGTACCTTTCCACAGGACATCCGGTATTAATTCCGGGCAGCATGGGCACCGCTTCTTACGTCGTCCGCGCTGAACAAGAAGTAAAAAAAATATACAACTCCGTCAATCACGGTGCCGGCAGGGTCCTGTCCCGGAGAGCGGCAAAAAAAGAAATATCGGTTGACGATCTGAAGGGAAGGCTTGCTGAAGTGCTTGTTTCCGGGCGCAATTTTAAGGCTTACCTGGATGAAGCGCCCCAGGCCTACAAGGATATCGAGCTGGTTATTGATACTTTTACAGAAATAGGCATGAGCAGCAAAGTGGCCCGCCTGCTTCCACTGGCTGTAATCAAGGGCGAAGGCAGTGATTAGCTTAAGGATGCTTTTTTACCAGGAGGATTAAATGGAAAAACAACCGCCAAGCATTTTCAACGATGTAATCGGCCCGGTTATGCGTGGATCCTCAAGCTCGCATACCGCCGCTTCGGTTCGAATCGGCCGCATTGTCCGCCAGCTTTTACAGGCACCCTGCAGCAAGTGCCTGGTTGAATTTGACCCCGACGGTTCCCTGGCTTCCACATATCATGAGCAGGGAGCGGATATCGGACTGGCCGGAGGCCTGCTGGGCATGGATTTAAACGATCACCGGTTAAGAGATGCCCTGGAAATTGCCCGGCAAAATAAGTTGGATTTGGTCTTCCAGGTTACTCCTTTTACCGCCGAACACCCCAACACTTACCGGATCAAAGCTTCTACCGGCAGCGGGGAAGAGAGGCACATGACCTGCCTTTCTACCGGCGGGGGGATGGTTGAAATTATTGAAATCGACGGTTTTCTAGTATCAATCGGCGGGGATTTTCATGAAACCCTGTTCTTTTACCATGATCTGGACAGCCGCACCTTAAACGAATACCAACAGGTCATTAAAGAATTTGTGACCGGTTATGATTATATAACTGCTTCCCTAAAGGGGAGGAAAGGATTAATCAATCTTAAAACCGGGTTTAAACTAAATGACGATCAGCTAAAAAACTTACAGGATCAAACCGGAGCGGAGGCGGTTATCCGGATCGAACCGGTCCTGCCGGTCCGGTCGCGGAAAGGATGCCGGGTTCCTTTTGGAAGCGCTGCTGAAGCGTTAACCATGGCCGAACAGGAAGAGCTGGATTTGTGGGAGCTGGCCTTACGTTATGAAAGTGCCCGCGGTGATATAACTGAAAAAGAAGTTTACAATATGGCCCGGGAGCTGGTCCAAACCATGGAACAGTCGGTGCAGGAAGGTCTATCCGGAACCGATTACCAGGACCGCATCTTAGGAGCGCAATCCCAGAAAATATTCAACTGCAAAGACAGGCTGATCGGGGGGGAATTAAATGCCGGCCTGATAGCCAGTATAAGTGCAGTAATGGAAACAAAAAGCGCCTTTGGTGTAATCGTGGCCGCCCCGACGGCCGGTTCATGCGGTACCCTGCCGGGGGCACTGTTCGCCGTTGCTGAAGAAATGGGCCCGGGCAAAAACCAGGTTGTGAAGGGACTGCTTGCAGCAGGCCTGATTGGGGTCCTGGTTGCCAAAAACAGCACTTTTGCCGCCGAGGAATGCGGCTGCCAGGCCGAGTGCGGATCCGCTTCCGGCATGGCGGCGGCAGGCCTGGTCCAGATCATGAATGGCTCCGTCCAGGAAGGTTTTGATGCTGCAGCCATGGCCCTGCAAAATGTTATGGGTATGGTCTGTGACCCGGTGGCAGAACGGGTGGAGGTGCCCTGCCTGGGCAAAAACATCATGGCCGGCTTTAACGCTGTAGCCTGTGCCAACATGGCCCTGGCCGGCTATGACAGCGTCATCCCCCTTGATGAAACCATAGCAGCCATGTACAGCTGCGGCAAAATGCTGCCGCCCGAACTGCGCTGCACCGGCCGGGGAGGACTTTCTGTAACTAAAACGGCCAGGGAAATATATGATAAACTTAATAAGTGAAAGGTAATAAGTGAAAGGATAGACAGTAAACAGGAAACAGGTATGACAAAAGGAATTATATTTAATATTCAGCGCTACTCGCTGCACGACGGACCCGGAATAAGGACCACTGTTTTCTTTAAAGGCTGCCCCCTGGAGTGCTGGTGGTGCCAAAACCCGGAAAGCATCAGTCTTGAGGCTGATATCATGCGGCAGCCCGATCGCTGCCTGGGTTGCGGATCCTGCATGGATGCCTGCCCGGAAGAAGCAGTGCGAGTGGGTGAAACCGGTCCGGTTATAGACCGCAACCTCTGCTCACGCTGCCTTAAATGTGCCGCGGCCTGCCCGGCTGAAGCCCTTGAAGCAGTGGGAAATGAATATAGTGTTGGGGAGCTGGTTAAAGAGGTCCTGAAAGATCGCTTGATTTTCGATAATTCCGGGGGCGGTGTTACCTTTTCCGGGGGTGAACCCCTGATGCAGCCTGGTTTCCTGGAAGAGGCGCTTAAAGCTTTCAGCAGGGAAGCCGTTCACACTGTAATCGACACTTCCGGTTATGCCCCCCGGCCGGTCCTGGAAAAGACTGCCGCTTACACCGACCTGTTCCTGTATGACTTGAAGCTGGTTAATGACCTAAAAAGCAGGAAATATACCGGGATATCAAGTCGCCTGGCCATAGATAACCTGAAATGCTTGATCGAGACAGGCGCCCGGGTTAGAGTGAGGATGCCGGTTATCCCCGCGATCAATGATTATAACAGCAATATCGATGCCGTTGCTGAAGTTTTGGTGGAATGCGGGCTTAGCGAACTGGAATTAATCCCTTACCATAATTATGGGACCGCCAAATATGCCAGGCTAGACCTTGAATTCCGTCCCGGGGCAATTGAAACCCCCACCGCGGAGGAGCTTAGCTACATTAAAGCCCGTTTTGAAGCGCAGGGGATTATAATACTCAGTGAGGATGATTGAAATGACCGAAGAAATAAGGGGTATGAATGATCGGGTGCAACAATTAAGACGGCAAAGCGTAAATACCGAACCGACTATTACAGCAGAAAGGGCGGTGCTGGTTACAGAAGCTTACAGCCAGTATGAAGGAAAAGTATCAGCACCAATGCTCAGGGCGCTGACCTTTAAAAACATGATGGAGAAAAAAACTATCTGTATCAATGCTGGTGAATTGATTGTAGGTGAAAGAGGGCCGCAGCCGCAGTCCGCGCCGACTTACCCCGAGCTGTGCTGCCACACCGTGGAAGACCTGAATGTGATTAATGACCGGGAAACCATCTCCTTTAAAGTAAACGAGGAAGTTAAGAATATCCAGGAGGAAACCATCATTCCCTACTGGCAGGGACGTTCCATGCGCGATAAAATTTTTAGCCGCATGAGCCGGGAATGGCTGGATTGTTATGAAGCCGGCCTGTTCACCGAATTCATGGAACAGCGTGCTCCCGGCCACACTGTTGCCGGAGGCAAGATTTATCAAAACGGGATGCTTGACATGAAAGAAGAACTGGCTGCCCACCTGGCCTCGCTTGACTTTACCAGGGACCCCGAAGCCGTTGCCAGGAGCGAACAGCTGCAAGCGATGTCAATTTGTGCCGATGCTTTAATTACCTTTGCCGGCAGGCATGCTCAAAAAGCGCGTGAAATGGTCAAAAAAGAAAGCGACCCTGTGAGAAAAGAGGAGCTAAAGCAGATTGCCGCGGTCTGTGAAAGAGTCCCGGCATACGCACCTCGCAACTTCCGGGAAGCCCTGCAGTATTACTGGTTCGTGCACCTGGGCGTTGTAACAGAGCTTAACACCTGGGATGCTTTCTGTCCGGGGCGGCTCGATCAGCACCTGGCCCCCTTCTACAACAGCGGCCTTGAGCAAGGAAACCTGACCAGGGACCGGGCCAAAGAACTGCTGGAATGTTTTTGGATCAAATTTAATAACCAGCCTGCTCCACCCAAGGTGGGGATTACCCTGCAGGAAAGCGGTACCTACACCGATTTTGCCAATATCAACCTGGGCGGGGTTAAACCCGATGGCAGCGACGGCGTAAACGAAGTCACGTACCTGCTGCTGGAAGTGATCGACGAAATGAGGCTGCTGCAGCCCAGCACCAACGTGCAGGTCAGCAAAAAAAGCCCCGGGCTGTTCCTGAAAAAAGCGGGAGAGGTAATCAGGAAAGGATGGGGACAGCCTTCAGTCTTTAACGTAGAAGCGGTAATCAGCGAACTGCTGGCCCAGGGTAAATCCCTGATCGATGCCCGCTGCGGGGGGACCAGCGGCTGTGTAGAGACCGGGGCTTTCGGCAAAGAAAGCTATATCCTGACCGGTTACTTCAACCTGGTCAAGGTCCTGGAAATAACCCTGAACGGCGGCAGGAACCCGGCTGACGGCAAAATGCTGGGACTGTATACCGGGAGCCCGGAACAATTTGCAACCTTTAATGAACTGCTCGATGCCTTTGAAAAACAGCTAAACCACTTCATTGATATCAAAATAACCGGCAACCAGGTAATTGAAAAACTGTATGCCGAAGAAATGCCGGCCCCCTTCCTGTCACTGATTATCGATGACTGCATCGAAAACGGCAAGGATTACAATGCCGGGGGAGCCCGCTATAACACCAACTATGTCCAGGGTGTGGGTATTGGGACAATCACCGACAGCTTTGCTGTACTAAAAAAGCATATCTATGACGAAAAGACTATCACCTTTGAGGAACTGCTCGATTTGCTGCATAATAACTTCCAGGGAAAAGAAAACCTGCGCCAGTTTCTAATCCATAAAACACCGCATTACGGTAATGACGATGATTATGCCGATACGATCATGCAGGACGTTTTTAAACGGTTTTACCGCAGCGTAAACGGGCGTAAGACTGCCCGCGGAGGTACTTACCGCATCAATATGCTGCCCACCACCTGCCATGTTTATTTCGGTTCGGTCATCGGAGCCACGCCCGATGGGCGCCTGTCAGGCCTGCCGCTTTCAGAGGGCATATCTCCTTCCCAGGGCGTGGATTTAAACGGGCCTACAGCAGTAATAAAATCAGCCTCGAAAATGGACCACCTCCTGACCGGAGGCACCCTGCTGAACATGAAGTTTACGCCCAGGGTTCTCTCCGGGAACAAGGGCCTGGATAGCCTGGCTCAGTTAATCCGGTCTTACTTCATACTCGATGGACATCACATCCAGTTCAACGTTATCGATGCTGATACCCTGCGGGAAGCCCAAAAGAACCCGGAGCAGTACCGTGGCCTGATCGTCAGGGTAGCCGGTTACAGCGACTATTTCAACAACCTGAACGAAAAACTTCAGGATGAAATAATTGCCCGGACAGCCCACGAACTGGGCTAATAACATACGAGTTGCTACGAGAAAAAGACCAGGTTGTTTTGGCAAGCCGGCGTTGACATTAACATATAAATAGGCTAAAATATGAGCTGTGAAGGGGAGTAGCTCAACTGGCAGAGCAGCGGTCTCCAAAACCGCAGGCTGCGGGTTCAAGTCCTGTCTCCCCT
>SL_5KL_010_SEDDRAFT_10001419_pt1 | contig 14496 bp, 7 predicted proteins | sample SodLakKL_010_SED_FD_9118 | JGI IMG/M metagenome (IMG submission 9118)
AGAGTATAAGTATATTCTTTACCCCTATAAGATTGTATATCATATAAATCAGTAGTATTTAATTTTGTTCTAGATCCAATATATTCCTTATCCCAAAAATCATTTGTTATCTGAACATTTGAAGAATGAGTGACTTGACCAAATTCAAGTTTTACTTTATCAATATATCTAGAGGAAAAACTTAATGTTTTATTATCCCAATCAAAACTAGATTTAGATAAACACCAATGCAAAGAACATCCCGGAATTACCGAACAAGTTTTTACTTCCTCCCATAATTTATCATCAGCACCTCTAGTATATACTTTATATTGTCTTGGAGATATATCACCGTTTAAATATATTTGATCTATTCTATTAGGTTCAAATTCAAATATAACCTCATCTTTAGCAAACACATTAGTAGGATTCCAACTTTGAGCATTATCTGAAAATAAGATATCAATATTAGTTTCATTACCTATATCTTTACCTATATAAGTAGCATTTATGGGATAATGTACTAATTCAGTTCTAAATCCAACTTGATAAAGATGAATTTCAGATGTGTTAGGCATATTTAAATAATTTAATTCTATAGACCCAACATCAGGATATACACCATTTATATTTGGTAAAGCAATATCAATCCATTGTAATCCTGATCCAACACCATCTAAATGATCATTACTTTCTACCCAATAAATACCCCATCTCCTACGGTGTCTAGCAATAATTTTTAATCTTATTTTAGTGGGAAAATAATCTTTATCAATACGCAATCTAAATATTGTTATAGGTTGAAAATCTTTTAATTTAAATTCAATTTTTCCAAGAGTTTTTATAACAAANGGTATATNATTGTNTNTTNCCCGTAATATTCTTTCAGGATAAGACATAGTATCATACTGTATATGTAATGAAGATTGAGGGACAATTACCTTTATTTCATCACCAGATGACGTAAGAATGTCCTGATGATATTGGCTCAATGATCTAAATTCGCCTAAATATCTAAAATCTGTTAAACTCCAATATAATGCATCTTTTGGAAATTCTAACCCACGAATTCTAATATATTTTGCCTGAATAAATATCACTTTATTTTCAGTATCATAAATATTAAATATTTTATAACCATCCCAATCAACATTTTCTCTCGTACTTGTATATACAATTCGCCCATTTTCATCTAAACATTCTATAACAAATTTTGATGTATACTCACCAGTAGGAGGACTTTTTAACATTATTGCATTTAATATGGATTGATTTTCTAGTTCAAATAAAAACCAATTATTTCCATCAGGATCTATTTTTATTTTGCAAAATTTTTCTATATTTGTAATATCCGTAGGATCTAAATTACTTAATCCTTCTACCCTACTCTCAATATTTGAAGTAACACTATGTCCAGATGTATAATAATCATAAATATCTTCAATAAATTGTTCAGAATTTGCTACGTAAACATTACCGTTTTCATCTACTTCAATATCCACAGGATTTTGTATTTCATTTCCTGTATAATCCCATACTACACTTTTATCAGATTTAGAAATTTTTTGTATACGATTTGCCCCTTTATCACAAGTATATAAAAAGTTTTCATCTGATACAACAGAAGTAATAGCATTAACGCGCGGATTATCTGTAGTTTCCACATTACCGCGAATACCAATTTTACCCGCATAATTTAATTTATTTACAATTTCAACTAATTCATAATCAGTTCCATCATAATTACATATATATAAATTATCATTATAAAAGTTAAAACTAACAGGATCTTTAATTTCTTCATATTCATATTTGTGCGATATAAACCAATTTGATCCAGAATGTAAATATGGATGAATAACTATAATAATATTATCATAACCTTCAGATGAATTAGCAATTAACTGTATAGTTTGCTTTAAATTATATTTATTATTAATTGATAAATCATATAAAGTTCCTGTATCCACAATTTGTTGCGATTTTATCGGTTCAAAATCTATAGTATATTGTTCAATTCTATTACCATTAATAATAAAAATATCTTCATCCATATATGTTGCTAAACCCTTGGGATCGCTTGCACTCATTATTTGTATTGGATGTCCATCTACAGCAATTTTTGCTACATAACCATCGCAAGAAAAATAAATATCTCCTATAGAATCTGTCGTGATGTATCTATAATCAGTCAATAATGTAGTATCACTATTATATTCAGGAAAATCTTCAAGTGTATAATTAGAAAATTTCTCTAGAATTTGCATCTCATGTGAAAGTTTTATTATTTCATCTTGCGCCGAATTTATACAATATAAAACACGATTGGCATTATCATATACAAGTTGTGTAGGAACAAAATCATCATCCATAATATGTTCAAATTGAGTCCAATGTATAATATCATCATAATTATGGTTTAAATAAATTAATCTATATTTATCGGTTCCTTCGATCTGCACTGCAATAACTAATCTATTACTATCTCCAGCAACATGAGTAACATCAGTAACTTCTAGATTAAGTAAAAATCGCTCCTCTAACATATCTACAACTTCTACTTTATCTTCACTAATTTCATATTTGACAATCTCACTTAATGAAAAATCTGTAAATTCTACTTCACTCGCATCTGTTTCATATATAATTCTAATATTATTTATGTTTTCCCATAATATATCATTGTGTCCTGTTATTAAAAATGATACATCTCCAGTAACATCCGCTTTATTATTACTTCGCCATGATTTATTATTCATATCGGTTATTTCAATTGCACAAGTAATTTCTTCATCACAATTAAAATGAAATGTTCCAAATTTATATTCTCTCATATCAGTATTATGCATTGGAATTTCTATAGCACTTGGATGTTCTTCAAAATATCCATTAGTGGGGGTATTTACTAAGTCTGCCCAAGATAAATCATAATCATCAAATTTAATTGGAATTGTTGTAATTTCCATAGTTTTTTCGGCAAAATCATCAGGACTAAATGAAGTATCTTTATCAATCATTAATAATTCTTTATTTTCAGTGACATTAAATATAAAAAATTGTTGGGGATATAACTCTACATAAAGATTTCCATCTATATAATTTATATTTTCAAGATTTTCAAAATCCATAAGATTTTTATATATAATACAAAATTCGTTATCTTCATCAATTCTGTAAATACGTTTAGTAGAAACATCTGTAATAAATTTACTACCATGTTCATCAAATGCAATACATGCAGGAGATTCAATTTCAACATTACCAATATTTTTTAAATAACAAAATAATCCATAGCCCTCATAATCTTCAGGTACAACTTTTTGTGTTGGCTGTAGCTCCATATTTAAATCATTTGTAAAATTAGGTGTATTACGCCCACGAATATGATTACCTGAAATTTCTACAGATAAAGGTTTAATTTCATATTCTACTTTTGGTTGCTCTAAAGTTAATTTAAATCTAACTTCTGTTGCTAAATCTTCTATTGTTGAAATTGGTAATGCTAAATCTATATAATTACTCATAACTCCTCCTATTTTATGGATTTCTCGCTAATAATCCCCCGCCAACAGATGCACTAGATTCTGATGGATATCTAACATTTCCTTGATGTATTTCCTGTAATTTTCTATCTACCATATCAAAAAATGTATTTCTACGATTTATTAGTTCAATTTCAATATGATAATCATCTATTTTAACCATATTTACCATTAATGTTTCTTCAGTTATCTCTTTTCTATGAGGATTTCTTTTGTATTTAAAATTTATAATGTCACCTTCATTTATATTCCATTTTAATCTATCAGGTTGAGTATATCTTTCAGTGGATAATTTACATTTTAATACTATAGTTTCACGCATTTGTCCTAATTTTTCTGCAATTTGTTCTGCAAATCCCGTATAATCTGCTATCATATATCTTAATTCTCCACCAATATACATACTATAAATAATATAATCTTTTTTATATTCATCAACTTCACTTTCACCAATAAATTTTCTAGGCTCAAATCCTTCTTTAGATTTAAAAATTAACATATTACCTATATAAGGTGGACGCTCAGGATTAACATGGGTAAATCCTTTTGAATCGCCCCATCTTTTATTATCATGTGAAAATACAAATACTCTATCAACAGTTTCATAGAATTCATCTAAATTTCGTAAAACAGAATAATATTCAAAATCTGTATAATAATACCTATTATATCTTTCAAAATAAGTAGCACTATCCATATTTTCAACCTTATCCACTATATAATAAATTTTATTTTCACCATTTAAATTTCCCCAAAAATCTAATCCTACATGATCTTTTAAGAAAAATTGTAATGTATTTAATATTGGTGCATTTTCAACTAAAATTGGTAATAATGGAGTTTCAAATATTGGACTTTCATGTAACCCATAACCAAAGAAATCTTTATTAATATTTGCATCTCCTATTCTCCAACCAGATCTAAATTTATTCATAATAGTTTTTACATATCCATATAAATTCCAATCTACTTCAGGAGTAAATTGATATGTAACTGGTATTTGTACTTTATAAGGCATAACAGTTCTATAAATATATTCTCCATGTATAGATAGTGCTGTAGCTAATTGTCTTTCAGAAACATTTGCAACATATATAAATTTTAATTCATTCATAGTTTCTTTTAATAATAATGTCATTCTATTACGATTTTCACCTTCAATACTATCTAAAATACCTACGAATACATCTTCATCATCAAATTTTATTCTATATTTTACATTGCCTCCAGCACCACCATATGCCGGATGAGTACCTTCTGGTCTTCGTTTAAATGGTATTAATGCTAATTGCCTTTGTCTTTTTGATATAACAATTTCTATTCTAGCTTTATTTATATCACTTATATATTTTTCTATTTGTACTTTAGTTATTGGATAAACTGGATTTTTTGCGTCATCATCTAATCTATATTCAGCATGCAATTCCCATCCTTTCATTAAAACAGATTCAAATGTAGTAATTAAAGTTAATTTTATAGTATCTTCAGATGTTCCTCCTTCAATAATAACATCAGAATCATTTATATAATATTTATATTGTGGATCTAATTCAATAAAATCAGAACTATTAACTACAAGTGGAGAATCATAATCTAAATTTTCAAAATACCATGTTTTATCTGATTTAATACCAAATTCTATTTCTATTTTTTCGGGTTTAACTCCTAAAGGAATAACATAAGGTTTAATTGTGGGTGCAGAAATTATTGTATTTTGACCATCAGCTTCAGTTGATAAAGAATCTAAAGGAACTTCGATTACTTCTTGATCAATGCTATCGCCATCCCAATAATATATAGTAAAATTAATCTTGGACATAATCACGCTCCTCTGGATAATATTGTCTTAATAATATCAATTCAAACTTGCGTAAATTTATATCAAGATTAACTCCGCGATCAAATGTCATTTTACGATTCTGAACTTCCCAATATAAATCATCAAATTCTACTAACATATCAGGCAATAAATGATAAAAATTTAATATATTATTTTCGTATTCTGTAGTATTAAATATAATTCCTTCTAATGTTACATTTGGTACATCAAATCCCATTGGAATATATAATGATTTATTACCTTCTAATATATATACATCTCCATGTTTTACAAATTTGCGAGATTGATCAGGAATAGCAACATCTACAGATTCGGCTGAAGTATCAGTAGAATATTCTTCTATAAATAAAGCTACCTCAACTTCATCAGTACTTTCATAATGATTTTTATATGTTATAATGGTTAAATCATCCGACATAAATTACCTCAACTTGTGACTAATGATTGAGTATGAGAAATTGCTCTTTGTATTGCCGCTTTAGTTTCCTTTTCCCATATTTCCAATCCAGCTTTCCACGTTTTATTCATTTGTTCCATAGATTTTGCCGATTTTTCTGCTGTATCAATGAAATGCGCTTCAACATCATCCATATTTTCTTCAACTTCTTTATTAATATGTTCAAAGCTTTTAATAAGTTTACCCTTCATATCATCAACATCGCCCGTAATTTCTATATTCATACCACCAAATAAATCCGTAATATTTTGTATAGCATCGCCAACATCAGAAGACTCAAGAATTACTTCATTTAAATTAACTAATAATTCAGACATATCCTCGCCATCTAATTCAACTTCAGCAAATTTCTCTAAAAATTGCGTCAATAATTTTATGGTATTGTCATCTAAACTTGATTCTATACCCATACCTTGACGACCAGCATATGCCGGATGTTCTGCGTGACGTATATGGAATGGATCATCACGACTTGCAGAAGCTAAATTAATATGAGTGCCTTTTGCAGATCCGCCCAATCCAAACATTTCCATTACTCTATCATATATTTGGCGTAATAAACTTCCTTCAGGTCTTCTCCCTATCCAATTCCATACCATTCCAACTAATTGTGTCATAAGTTGAATTGATGGTATATTTCCAATCCATTCTATTACTTTTCGTCTTAAATAAGCAAATACACCTTCTCCTTCTGGAACTCCAATCCATGAGGTCAATCTATTCCATAACCATGACCAGAACCCTTCTCCTTCTGGTACACCTAACCAAGCACGAACTCTACCCCAAATCCAAGACCAAAATCCTTCACTTTCTGGAACTCCAATCCAATTAAGAATCCTTCTCCATAACCATGACCAAAATCCTTGATCTTCTTCTATTCCTAACCAATCTCGCACTAAATCCCATAATGAAAATCCATCTTTAAATAATCCAAAAATTGCTTCTAAAATTCCACCAAATAATTCTGCAAGAGTTTCTAACAGTCCTTTTGAATCTCCATCAGTTCCACCAACAGTCATACCACTAGTAGTTTTATCAAATCCAGTCCTCCATATTACCCTATCTAATGTATCATTTAAATTATCTGTTTCATCTGCTGTTTTCTTTGTATTATTTGCAATAATTTCAAGTAAATTTAAATTTTCATATCCGGGAATTGTATCAAAATCTTGATTTGCTGAAGCAGTAATATCAAATAAACCTCTTGCAGATTTCATTAGTTCAGGCATAGTTGATGCAAAAATAAAATCCATTGGATTTGTTTGTATAATACGTCCCAATGGATCCATTATACCCTGCCCTATTTTGCCTCTAACATTAATATTATTAAGAAAATCTTGTACTTTTTGACCAAATGGTTTCCTATCAGATCTAGATGTAGTTAAATCGCCTTCAACATTTGTTATATAAATATATTGCGCTGTATCTGCTTGTCTACGATATAAGAAATAAATTGCTGAAAGAATGCCCGCAATTACACCAACAACTGCTAAAAGTTTAAGACTTCCAACAGCTAATAATCCACCAAGTTTATTACCACTAGCATTAGCGGCAACAGCTTCTTTTTGACCTACTATTAATCTATTTAATTGTGTTTGAACAGTTCCCCACCATGTTTGTTGTTTTTTACGATGAGCATTACCTAATACATGACCTTTATGGGTCATTGCTTTTAAATCAACTACTGCCGCACTTGTTATAGAATCAGTATACCAACTCTTTACTGCTTGAGCCGCTAATTTTGCATAATATATTAAAGTAGAAGCGGTTAATACTTGAAGCATTGTATCAATTGAAAATAATGAATCTCTAATACGTTCAAATATACTTGTTGTATCATCATCTTGGAATCTGATTTTCTGTTGATAATCAACATCCATATCATCTTTTTCACCAGAAATAGCTCTCATAAGCAATAAAGCGGCATATAAACCTGATGTTACAGTTGCTATTCCTAATGCCCATCGTTTGGCTCCATGTGCCATAACATTTTTTACAGAAGCAATACCTTCATACTGCGCTTTTATAACATTTAAATATAATATTTGCTTCGCTAAATTTGCTAATAATATTCCACCAAAGAAATTAATTGCTTGGAATATTGAGTTAATGATGGCGAATATTGGTAATAAAATCATACCAATAAGACCAGCCGCACCAATTATCCCGAAAATATTTACTCCAATACCCTCTAATACTGAATTAATACTTTCTACCCAATTTAAAACCTTTTCCAATGCCCAAATCATTGATGGAATGGCTCTAATTAATTGCTCTATTAAACTCGCAAATAATTCGATATTTTCGGGTTTAGATAATGTATCGGCTAATAGCCCTATAGAATCATCAAGCATCTCAAAGAATCCAGCATCTAATAACGTAGTGGATAGATTAGCCATCATTAACTGGAAAGATGCCATTACACCCTGCAAATCCATCCAACCCTTAATGATTTGTTGTGGATTAAAATCGGCTACTAATCTTTGCGCATTTTTTCCACCAAACGCAATAGCCATACCTAATGATTTAAATGTGGATTCTAAATCTTGTAATGGAGTTAATAATTGAGTAATACCTTGAGTTAAAATACTAATGAAAGATAATGCAGAAAACATTAAACCTAGCATACTCATGTTTAATTCAACAGTGAGTTGTCTAACAGAATTTAATCTTCCAGCAACTTTATCCCATTTTAAAGCTTGTTCTTCAAAATGTTGAGAAGCTATTCCAAGTCTGGTATCTCTCTCTATAGTTTCATCAAGAGTACCGTGATATTCTGCTTTTTGCCATGCTTGTTCAAATGGTTTATGGAATTGTTCCGGTAATTGTTTTTTAATTAAATTATATATTTCATCTTTAGAATATCCTTTTCTTGCCGCTAATTTTACAACACCTTCAATTCTTGCTGATTGAAATGCACTAGAACCAGTAGCAGGTTGTAAAGCGTCAACATCTTGTTCTACAATTCTATCAGTATATCTATTAGCAATATCTCCCTCTACATAATGAAATTGTTCAGTTATTGTAAATGATTCTTCTTCTAAAGCTTTTTCAATTGCATGACCTATACCTTTACGAACATCTACCCCAAATTCATGTAATGGTAAAGTTAATTGCGCGCCATGTAACCCTTCACTTAATAATCGGTCATATCCACGCTGACCATATAATTGCTGAAAATTGAACACACCACCTTTAGCAATTGCCATAGACATTTGATGAGCAACATCTGCACCAACAAAAGCGGCTTGCATTGCTCTAGCATCATATTCCCAATCTTGTTTTATATCTTTATATTTTTGTAATTCTTGCCTGCGAATTTCTGGTGTTCTAAATGTAGATGGTTTAAAAAATGATTTTGTATAGATATCATTTTCTTTAATAGCTTCAATAAGTCCAGATTTGATTGACTCTTTTACATCTTTTGAATCTACTGTAAGTTTTTTAGGAGAACTAATTTCATCAAATGCCTGCCAAATTCCAGAACCAAAACTAGCCAAAATAGTTACGATTGCAGTTGCTAAACTTACTAATTGATTTAAATATGTTAAAATTTGCCCACAACAGCCTTCTCCACCAAAACCTTCCGTAGATACCGATGGATAAGCTTCCCTTTTTCTTTGATGTAAAGTTGGTGGCGGTTCGCGTATCGCAAGTCCTTCTCTTTCTACAATATCATGTATTTGCTTTAAATTTCGTAAATTAGACTCTTGTTCTGCTTCACTGCGCGCACCAAATAATCTATCACTTAAAAATTGTTCAGGAGTTTTATCTCCCATATCCATTTCTTTAAATTCTTGGGGGAATAATTTAGCAGTTTTAAGGGATTCTTTATATTTTATCATATTCTCAAGATTATCTAATACCGTTTTCTGTTCTTCATCAGATAATCCTACAAGACTGCCTGCTATTGTATCTGCATCTATTTTACTAGGATCAAATAATTGACCTTTCATAAATTTAATTTGATCTATATTTTGAATTCCCTTATCTTCAAGAAACTCTAAAAATGGATCAAATCCTAATTGAGGAAGATCTTCTATTTTATCAACACCAAGAATTTTATTTATAAAATCTTCAGATATACCATGTTTTTTAGCTATTTCCTCAGGATCTTTTCCTGTTGTAAAAATATCATCTATTGCTTCTGCATAACCTGACGCATAATCTTGTAATAATTTAGCATGATGTCCAGTAGTACGAGTATCATCTGCAAGATAATGACCAAAAAATGCCGGATCAATTCCAGTTCCACTTAAAGATCTAAGATAATCACTGCCATATATTTGAACTCGTTTACCATGCAACATTTGCATTTCACCAGCAAATATATCATGTGTGGGAGGTTTTGGAATATTTGCATCAAATCCCTTAAGGAATTCTTGAGTATATCCCGCTTCCTCAAGTTCTTTCGACCCAATAGTTACTCCCAATCCACCAAGAATATGAGCGGCAGTTCTTTTATCCATACCATCTAAAATAGATGTAAGTTCAGATTGAACATCTGTTAATTCTTCTTGTATTTGGGGTAAACTTCTTGTTCTTAAAGATGGAGGTAATCGTAATTCTTTAATTAATTCATGTCTTCTACGTAATAAATCTTTTGCACCTTCTGTTAAATTATCAAACCCTTCATTTATAGCACCACGCCATTGACCTATAACATTACCATGAAATTCACCTTCTTGTTTATACAATGTAGATGTAGCTTTATCTGCATATTGTAAAATATTATCAGCTAAATTTTGAGCATGATCTTCTATAAACATACGGGAACTAGAGAACTCTTCACCAATACTATCTATACTGCCTCGCATCTCTTCTCCAGACTGCTGTAGAAAAGATGTTATACCCGTTTCTTCTTCAATTTTTTTAAGTCCAAACATTCCAGATAAAAGTTCATGTCGTTTTGCTTTTTGTTCTTCAACTGTAATACGCCTTTTATCAGGTCTATCTGTACCAGCAAGTTCTAACTCTTCAGCCCTAACTTTTATTTTTTCTCCCATCCTATCGGGAGTCATTTTTACTCCAATTGCATCTAAATATTCTGAGGGAGTAGATCCAAGTATTCTTTCTAAATTTAATTCTTTTGCAAATTTCGATTCTAAACCAATTCCAAGATCTTCCATCACTCCAAAAACATTTGCAACATTTAATTCCCCCCTCTTTTCAGCAAGAAATGCAATCATATTTTCATATAAATCTATTATATAACTAGGACTATAATAACTAGCTCTAGTACTTATTGTATGACCTAATTTCATTCTTGCACTTTGAAAAGATTCTCGCATTTCAACTTCGGCAGATTTCACTCTACGGAGAACATGAGGATCACGTTTAAGATAATCAATTTGTTCTTGAGTTATACCTTCGACACCAGTAGCTAAAGTTTCAATTGCTTGACCAACAGTAATATCGCCTTCAGTTTCTTCGTCTTTAATCTTTTTCGGATCAAAATCAGGTCTAATTTTTAATTTACTTAATCTTTTTTCATGTTTTCCGATAAGGTTTTCAAGTTCTTCATCAGTTGCATCTGTAACTTTTAATGCATCTTCATATTCCTTAAGTTCAATTAATCCAGACCTAAGAATTTCTCGTCTAAATTTATCATCTATTTTACCTACATCTCTACCCTTAATTTTTTTAGCTTTACTTTGATGTTCCTGTTTTGTTTTAGTAATATGCCCTTTAAGAGTATCACCATATAATTGATTTATTGTTTCAAGAGATGCACGCATACCAGTGCCTAAGATTGAGGTTAATATTACTCTAGATCGGTTTAATGACGTAATATCACTTTGCAATTTCTGTGATTCTTCTGCTGTTAAGCCGCCCACCTGCAATTTCTTAACTTTATCTAACAATTTTCCTTCAGTTTCATCTAAAGATTTAAATACAGGCTCTATTGCCGGATTGATTTTACGTATTAATCCCCAATCTTTTTTAACCATGTTTACCTCCGTCTTTTCCTAGGCTTTTTTGCGGTTCTCCCTGTCCCTGAAACACCTGCATATTTTTTCTCTTGATATGCCATTACACAAGATATATCAAACCAATATCTATCTTGCCAATCTTCAGGATCATTCCACTCAAAAAAAGCTGATGGTCGTGTCCCTGTCTTATCCGCAAGCATACCAAGCATTATTAGCTGATCATCATCAAGCTTCGGGAAAAGATACGTCTTCAGGAGAATACATTTGCATAAAGATAATCATCTGGTCTTCGCCGGGAATATCATCATATTTCTGTCCTGATTTAATTTTCATATGTTTCAATACCTTTTCCGACCACTCAACAAATCCATCAGCAATTTTGGCATCATCTGCCGGAGAAAGAATCAAATTACCTTCTGCATCACGTTCTTTCGATTTTGGAATCATTTTTGTGAACAGACTCATCTGAATTGCTCCAAGTCGTCCAGTCGGCATTTCAATTTCGTATGTATCAGTCAATCCTTTAATTGTTTTAGTTTTTACCATAAACATCACCTTCATTTTTTAGTTATAGTTATAGACATATCGCCTAAATTTTCAAATTCAATACTTATTAGATTATCGCCATATTCAACATCATAATCATATTTATTGATATAAACTCGTTCAAGTTCTATATCCATTTCATATGAATTTGACATCATTTTAATATCAATTGTTATTTCATCATCATCACCAAACGGATTATAATTGTTTGCCTTACTCGCCCTCAATAATTCTAGATTACCCGTAATTTCAACAGGTTCAGATTGTTCCACCCGATCCTTATAATTACTTCCAACAATAAATTCTTCATCAACTTTTATTCCGCGATTACATGAAAGATTTAAATTAGTCGCATTATATATTTTAGGATCTTTAGAAAAACTTAATTCAATATCTGTAAATGATACTGGAATATCATTTTTATAATCGCTAAAAGACGCAACATTAATTTTTTCATGACATCTCGCAAATATTTCCAAATCTAGATTACAGAATTCATTAACTTCGCACGATAAGTCTAGATTATTAACAACACATCCATGTAAAGCAACGCCATCTTTACCACCCCCAATATCTTCATACGCTGAAAAAATAGTTAAAAATTTTGGTATATATTCTGTTAAATTTAATTCAAATACATTTGTACTACCATAAGAAAATTCAGAGCCAAAAAATGATGCAAAAAATGGCAAGCTCTGCTCCAATCGTAATGTAGTCGTTAAATCAACAGTATATACATGCGTTGTATCATATCCTACAGTTGGCACTAAATAACCAATAGATGTCGATTTTTCGCGGTTTTTATCCATTGAATATGAAAAATTATGATAGTGGATTTTGTGGTAATTTTGACCACCCTGTAATCCACTACCATATATTTCTTCTTTACCAACTGCAAGTGTTCTCATAAGCTTTACGATTCGGTACTAAATACACTAGTAGTATCATCATATTCGCCAGATAACGTATGCGATACCCAAATTTTTGTTCCCTCATAAATGCCGGCATAATAAATCTTACCATGTGACGGAGATGCAACTAATCCATACTGAGCAAACTGATCATAAGTAATTCCAGCTACAGTATCAGCAGTTGTATATGAAACACTTACTTCCATACCTGAAAGATCAATTGCTTCGCCTTCTTTATATTCCATCTTAGTTGGATCATCAGTAATCAGAACTCCAGTAACAGTATCAGTAAATGCCGCTTTCTTTGCTTTAATATGGAATTCTTCCGTCTTAGTGTTTAAAGCGCGGAAATCAAAGCTAGTTTCAATTTCCGCAACACCTGTTGAAGACCTTGATGCGGTATTATAAATAATTTTTGGACAGAAAATTTCAAATGTTTCTCCAGCACATTTAATAGTTAATTTTAAATTACCTAAAATATTATCTGTTGTAGCACTCTGCTCAGTTCCAAATAATGCTCGTTTCAATTCTGCCCGTTCCCACTCACCAACATCAATGCTACCTGTAACTTCTGTTTGACCAGTTCTTACAAGTCGCTGTCGATAATGAGTACCAAGAACAAACTGTTCTTCATCAAGACCACGATCAATTGTCATTGAAAGGTCTTTAAATACAAGCATTGGAGTAACTTCTGAATCACGATAAATTTCAGCTTGCCAGAATACTATAGGCTGTTCTTCTGGAGTATACATACAAGTATATACAAAAGATTTTTCTGCAATATCCCCACCCGAAGAATCGCTATCTAACATAACTGTATAATCTTTAGCAAACCAATTTACAGTACAAGTTACAAATTCATTAACACTAAATGCAAAGTCTACTGAAGAAATACCCACACCTGTAAATCGGCGCAAATCATATTTATCTTCAACAATATCCTGAATTTCCATTGAAACTGATTTCGGAGAACCAAATGTAAATTTATGATACTCTCCATCAGGAACAACCGTACCCATCAATGCATATAAAATGGGGAAAAATGCCCCCGGTCTAAAGTTGGCGTCTAATGATCCAGAAGGTGCTAATCCACCTGCTGATACATGCGGTGTAATATATGAATCTGTCGCTTCTTCGACTATTTCATTTCTGTCAAATTCTTCAGAAATATCAGTCACACGAACAGGATACCACACATTATCACCAGCAAAGACACCATATGTTTCTTCCATTTTTGCTCTTACAGTCCTTACCATAATTATTCCTCACTTTATTTTTGTATATGTAA
>SL_5KL_010_SEDDRAFT_10001424_pt1 | contig 14473 bp, 10 predicted proteins | sample SodLakKL_010_SED_FD_9118 | JGI IMG/M metagenome (IMG submission 9118)
CACTGATCAACCGACACCTCTTCGATACCGTCGGTCGACTGGCGGGTGATTCGGACGAACTCATGATTATCGGTGTGGTCTCACTACTCGTCTTATTCATCGCGGCGGCTGAACTCGCTGGTGTCTCGATTGTCGTTGGTGCCTTTGCAGCCGGCTTAGCAGTTCGACACGATCCCGTTGGATATCTCGGCTTATTCAATGGACTACAGTCGATTCGTGACTTTTTCGTCGCGATCTTTTTCGTCACCATCGGCGCGCTTGTCGTCGTGCCATTTGTCGAACTCGGTTGGACGGCCTCTGTCGAGAAACTCGTCATCGCTGCCGGTCTGGTTGTACTGACAGCAATCGTCAAACCACTCGTGACGACTGCGGTGCTGATTTATAAGGGCTATGAGGCGCGCTCGGCGACATTGACGAGTCTGAGTATTGATCAGATAAGCGAATTCGCGCTGATTATCGCCATCGAAGCGTTGATTTTGGGTATCCTCACCCAGAACATCTTCGATGCGATCATCCTAGCAACCGCAATCACGATGGTTACCTCTAGCCTTACACAACGACACAACGAGCGAATCTACCGATTCGTCGCCGATCGGCGACTCCTTCCGACGATGCACGAGAAGGTCGACTCACTCAGTCGGACTGGAGAAAATATGTCGGATCACGTTGTGATTGTTGGATACGGCCGCAAGGGACAACTGCTCGTCGAGGCCTGCGAACAGCATGACCAGCCGTACGTTGTCATCGAAAACGATCCAGCCAGACTTGAGGCACTCAAAGCAGACTGTGAGGCGTACGTTTTCGGGGACGCAGCCGAACGGTATACATGGGAGAAAGCAGCCGTCCCAGAGGCGAAACTAATCGTTTCGGCCGTGAACTCCGAGGCACTTTCGACTCGACTACTCACGTTTGATTTCGAAGCAGATCTCATCCTCCGGTCGGACGAGGTCTCACAAGCCTTCGAATACCTTGACAACGGTGCATTGCACGTCAACGTTTCTGATCTCTTGGCCGGTGAACAACTGGTGAGGTATCTCCAATCGCTGTTCGAAGAAGGTGTCACACCGGCCGAACTCCGCGAAGAACGTATGAGTGAACTTGAAAACTACAGCGAGAGTATTACTCAGCGCTCAACTACTCCTATCGATACCCAAGAGTGACTAATTTGCTGGTGGAGAGTCTCACTTTAGATTACTTCTTTTGAGTGGTCGAAGGCCAAAGACCCGGATCAGACTGAGAACCGCTTAGGAGTCGAAGATGTGTTTTGGTATTTCCTTATCGGATGGTTGTATCAACTGAACCGGCACAGATGAGCGCCGTGCGACGTTCTCGGCGACGCTCCCGACAATGAACCGTCCAAGGCCAGTTTTACCCCGCGAGCCCATAATAACGAGATCTGGAGACTCTGTATGGATATATTTCAAAATCTGTTTGTCTGGACGCCCGACCATGACGTGCCGAGTAATTGGAACTGTCTCGTTATTGGCTGGGACAAGCAAGCTCTCGATTAGTTCCTCGCCTGCATCTCTGAGATCGGTATACAAGTGCCCCTGTTCAATACGCTGGATGTCGACTTTCGATGACTCAGAGACACTCATCACGTGCAGAACGTGAACGGTGGCATCAACGGCTGTAGCAAGTTCAATAGCATGTGTGAGTGCATGTCGACTTGTCTCACTGTTATCGACAGGAACGAGTATCGAATCGTACATTGGGATACTATTCCACTACACACACCATCCAGATCAATCTATGTGATGGATTATTTATCGCTTGGGCTGACAACCAAGCTCAGAATTCCCTTGTTCGCTGCAAGCGTGATCATGTGATGCTAGAACTCGATNAGAATCTTCGNGANNACCCCGTCTACAACAGTCGCCTCAGGGTCAAGTAACTGCATTGTAATCGCCTTCATCTGGGTATGCGCTTATGATTACTGACTCGGTCGACCCTACCAGAGTCGGTGATGATTGACTAATTCATTCCTCGTCGACATCAAGTTCGAATTGTTCGTTCTCGCAGACTGAGTTGAGTACGACGCTAATGTTGGACTTTCGAATATCTACATCAGCCAATATCTCTTTGATTTGTGCGTTCATGTCTTCGCGCCGCTCGTTAGGAACGTCAAGGTTGACGGGTGCGGTACGCCGACCCTCCGTCTTTCAGACTACGGACTAACGCATCTTATTCTTTGGGGAGTCAATTGGCTGTCGTATTGTGGTGGTATCGTACTATGTCGGTGTCCTCTTCGGCCTACTCGCTCACTACGTTCGCTCCTTGAGGCCGGAGGCTCCAGCTTGTAACTGCTGAATCAAGTAACATATACAGCAAAAATGTCGGTACAACACCTTTCCGTTTGTCTCGGTTGCCTGTCAAAAACACGGTAGATCAACCGTCGACCATGCTTATCATAGCTTAATTGATTGTTCAAGAACAGAGACGTTTTTGAGACGAGATAGTTCGTTGAGTACACTATTCAAATGTTCTGGGCCGCTGGCTTCAATCCCAACTGTTATCGGAATCTCATTCGGATGGTCAGAGGCTTTTCTGCGTGCTCGTTCAATGACATCGAGACTGGCACCAGCTGAATTAATACGTTCTACGACATCTGTAACAGCTTCCGGCCAGTTAGTGACTGATAGGCGGACATCGCCGTAGCGACCGAGTTCATACAGCCCTGTCTGAGTCAATTCAGCGTGTTCTGTGAGATTAACGTTTCCTCCAGAAATCACAATCCCGACGTTCTGATTACTGAGTTCGATAGTGGTGGTATCAGAAATACCGGCTGCAAGCGGTGCGGCCCCAGCAGCTTCAACAACGATATTTTCTCGTTCAGCCAAAAGCGTGACTGCAACGGATAGCTGGCGGTCGGTAACAGTAATAACGTCGTCGACGACTTTCCGCGCTGTCGCGAACGTTTTATCAAGCATCCTGGTATCGGCAATTCCCTCGGCGATAGTGTCGACCTCCTCAAGTTCGATTATCTCACCACGATCAAGAGACGGTTTGGCGTGAGCTGCACCTTCAGGCTGCACGCCAATTACGCGGATGTCATTACCTCTTGACTTGAGAACAGTTCCAATTCCTGAAATAAGTCCGCCCCCACCAACCGCAACCAACACAGTATCTATATTCGGATACTGTTCGAGTAACTCAAGCCCGATTGTTCCCTGCCCTGCTATAATTTCTGTATCATTAAATGGGTGGACAAATACTTGGCCTGTTTCCTCAGCCAGCTCAACTGCATACTCGTATGACCGTTCGTAGATGTCACCTTCGACAATGACATCTGCACCATACTGCTCGGTCGCCTCAATTTTGGCGGCTGGAGTCACTTCTGGGACAATAATAGTAGTATCAATATCAAGGATCGATCCCGCAAGCGCAACACCTTGGGCATGATTGCCAGCGCTTGAAGTGATCACACCGGCTTGACGCTCTTCGTGGGTCAGTTGAGCCATCTTATTATAAGCACCTCGAATTTTAAACGAGCCAGTCCGCTGGAACGTCTCAAGTTTTAATCCAACGGAGGCAGCACCACTCAACGCTGCAAAGGTTCGTGAGGTGTCTACTGGTGTGTGGTTGATGGTATCTTCAATACGAGCACGGGCCTGCTTGATATCTTCGAGCGAGACAAATGACTCACTCAAAGAACAATCCCCATTCGGTATAGATTCTGAATTTTGACTTGAGTCTTCGCTCGTCATTCATTGGTTCTCCCAACAGGGTGCTGGTGTTCGAGTTCTTGAATCGTTTCGACGAGAACGTCTACACCGTGCTTGAGACTGCGTTCGTCGATATCGAATGTCGGCGTGTGATGGCTTGTTGGATGGTCTGTGCCAACAATGAGATAGGTTGCAAGTCCACCAGCGTCCTTGACACGCTGCATGAGGAACGTTGCATCCTCACTGGCACCAAAATCAGCTGTCAAATCAACCGAATTGATACCATCGACCTCTGTTGCAATATCGGAGACGAGCTTTTGAAGTTCGGGGTTGCTGTCCGATCGCGGAGACTCGCTCACGATATCAACAGTCGCCTCACAATCGTGCATCCGGGCTGCTGATTGAATCGTTTGCTCTAATTCTGTTTTCATATATTCCATCAAATTAGTCGTTTCACCACGAGCTTCAGCTTCAAAATGAGCATGCTCAGCGATAATATTGCTCGTGCTACCAGCTTTTGCATAGCCTATATTCACACGGGTAGCCCCGTCACGGTGCCGGGGAATTGCGTATGCGTTCTGGATTGCTGTTGCCATCGCATGCATAGCGTTTTTTCCCTCATGGGGAGCCTTCCCTGCATGTGCTGAGGCACCCTGAATCGTTGCATCAATGTGGCACATGGCTAGTGGTTTTTCGATTCCACCAACTACGCTACCTGTAGGATGGCCAAGTCCGATGTGAACAGCAAGAAAATAGTCTAATGACTCAGCGAACTGGCTGCTTGCCATCGCACAACCACCTCCACTGGCTTCTTCTGCTGGTTGGAAGAACACGATCAAGCGTCCTGTGAAGTCACTGTCTTTGATTGCCTCAAGGACAGCTAGTCCCCACGTAATATGTGCGTCGTGGCCACAGGCATGCATCGTTCCCTCTACCTCAGAGCGAAAGCCTTCAGCAGTCGGGTCGTGAGTCTCAGCAGTTGATTCATCGATAAATAGTCCATCGATGTCGACACGGAGACCGATTTCGGGTCCGTCGCCGCCGTCGACCACTGCGATCGCACCGGTGTTACCGCCAACCATCCGTTCAAGCAGGGATTCGTCTACGCCTTGTTTGCGTGCGCGTTTGACCCATGGATCAAAATCTGCGTCGGGTACAGCCATTCTGTCACCGGGGTCATAGGCATCGGGTCCGACCGCAAGCTCGTCGACGCCTATGCCACGAATCTCTTCGACAATGCGGGCGGTGGTATAGAATTCGCGCCAAGCAGGCTCTGGGTAGCGATGGAAATTTCGTCGGAGCGTAACTAGACGGTCTCGAACAGGTTCATGCATGTGAGTCACTCACGCTCCCAGCAACTTAATTGTACACAATCACTGTTGACGGCGAATACACAAAAAAGATAAGAGAGTCGGTGACAATCTTTGGCTAACACGATGAGTACGGACCCAGATGTCGTTGTTCTCAGAGAAGGTACAGAAGGACTGTCAATGGAATCATACGCAAAAACGCTTCAGGAGAAGCTTCCGGGTCAGACAGTAGTGCTCGCTCGTACGCCGAAACAAGAGCGGAAACTTGTTCGAAAGGCACGTGTCGTAACCGGAATCACCATCGAAGAGGACCTCTTAGTAGAGGCTGATAATCTTGAGTTGTTTGCATGCACATTCGCTGGGACTGAGCATGTTCCGATGGATGCACTAGCTGATTATGGTGTCGTAGTAACGAATGCAGGTGGAATCCATGCGCCAGGCATCGCTGAACAGTCGATTGCAAACATGCTCATTTTTGCACGAAATCTCCACGAAGGATGGCGACGCAAATCAAATGGTGAGTGGCGTCACTTTCAGTCGTTTGAGTTCACGGATAGTACAGTAACAGTCGTCGGGCTCGGCTCGATCGGTCAAGAAATTGTTCAGCGACTCGACGGGTTCGACGTAAAGACAATTGGAATCCGATATACGCCATCGAAAGGTGGGCCAACTGACGAAGTCCTTGGTTTTGATAAAAATGATATCCACGACGCACTTTCACGGAGCGACTATATCGTGCTTGCATGTCCGCTCAATGACCTGACTCGTGGGCTAATAAGCGACGAGGAGTTAGCGACGCTCCCTGAAAGTTCTGTACTCGTCAACGCTGCCCGGGGCGGTCTTGTCGACACGGATGCACTTGTTTCTGCCCTACAATTCAACGGCATTCGGGGTGCCGCACTCGACGTAACCGACCCTGAACCGCTGCCAAACAATCATGCCCTATGGGACCTCGAAAACTGCCTCATCACACCTCATACCGGGGGTCACACACCGAAGCATTGGGACCGGCTTGCAGACATCGTCACACACAACCTCCAAAAAATTGAGGCGGGCGAGCAAGACAACCTGAGAAACGTCGTCTATCAGCCGGAAACATACTAATCAAACGAATGTCAACTGATCAAATAGATTCTACGGATGGTCGGACGGATAAAACCTCTGTATCTAACGTAGCCAAGGACGCGGCGCTACAAAAAGAGCATCACGAAGGTCCTGACGCGGACACTCGTGCCGAGTATGATTACACTGGAGGTGATATTGATAGGCCTGAACTAGTCTCAGCGCTCAGCGAGCGTATCGATGGTGAGGTTCGATTTGATGAGTACTCTCGTCAGTTGTACGCGACTGATGCAAGTGCATATGAGATTCTCCCTATTGGTGTTGTCCTCCCGCAGTCGACGAGTGATGTTCGTAATGTCATCGCATACTGTGCGAGCAAGGGAATACCCGTGTTGCCACGTGGCGGCGGTACGAGCCTTGCTGGGCAGGCAGTCAATGAGGCAGTTGTTCTCGATTTCACGACTTATATGGACGAGGTCCTATCTATTGACCGCGATTCTCAACAAGCAACTGTCCAAGCAGGCACCATCATCGCAGATCTCAACGGTAAACTCGAAGAATCTGGGTTGAAATTCCCACCAGATCCCGCCGCAGGTAATCGAAGCACGATAGGAGGTGCAATCGGCAACAACTCAACCGGTGCACACTCGCTGCAGTACGGCAAAACTGACGCCTACATTGAATCGTGTGAAGTCGTCCTCGCAGACGGCACAGTCGAACAATTCGGCGAAATAACTGTAGGCGAGCTTCGTTCGAGAGCGAATCCGGAAGGAACCATACTCGACCGGATATACGAAAGTCTACGTCGGGTTATCGACGAGAAAGCCGAGACGATTCAGGCGGTATTCCCCCAGCTCAAGCGGAACGTATCAGGATATAACCTGGACCGACTCGTCGCTGAGGCCTACGGAGAACCAGATGTATTTGATACAAATACCCATCAAGAGATCCTAACGAAGGAGAAACCAGATTCCGAGGCATCAATCAATCTGGCCCGAGTCTTTGCTGGTAGTGAAGGGACACTTGGAATCGTCACGGAAGTAACAGTGGCACTTGAAGTGGTCCCACAGACAACCGCAGTGGCGTTGTTGACTTATCATGAGTTGCTTGATGCGATGGCAGATGTCGACACGATTGTCCGAAACCACGATCCTGCAGCAATCGAAGCCATCGATGACGTGTTGATTGAACTCGCAGAAAGTACTGAGGAATTTCGTGCAGTTGCCGACCAACTTCCGGTAGGAACCGAGACGGCACTACTTGTAGAGTTCTATGCTGAAAGTGACGAGCATGGCCGCAAGAAAGTAGCTAAGCTCATTTCGGATCGGCTTCCTGATGAAACGGTGACAGAGGTTACCGACGGCGCTACCGAGTCGACGGCCAGCGATAGCGCTACTGACGCGGAAAATGATCCTGTTCGTGCCTTNGACGTACTTGAGGCACATGATGACGCCGGTATTGCTGAACTCTGGAAACTGCGAAAGAGTGCTGCACCTATTCTACTGTCTCGAACTTCAGATGCGAAGCATATCTCGTTTATTGAAGACACTGCTGTCCCGACAGAGTCACTCGCAGATTATGTCGCAGATTTTCAATCAGTCCTCGAAGAACATGACACGTTTGCGAGTTTCTATGCCCACGCTGGACCGGGGTGTATGCACATGCGGCCTTTGGTCGACACAAAGAGCCCAGCCGGACTGAATCAATTCGAAGCAATCTCGGATGCTGTAACCGACCTTGTCATCAAGTATGGCGGAAGCGTCTCCGGAGAACACGGTGATGGCCGGGCTCGAACCCAGTGGAATAAAAAACTCTATGGCGATGAGGTTTGGACGCTCTTTCGAGAGTTAAAGACAGCATTCGATCCCAACTGGCTACTCAACCCCGGAAACGTCTGTGGTGACCACCGTATGATCGAACACCTCCGTTTTTCCCCGCAGTATGAGTTCAAAGCGGGATTCGAACCCGCTCTCGAGTGGAATATCGACAACGGCATGCAGGGCATGGTGGAACTGTGTCACGGCTGTGGAGGCTGTCGCGGGGATCAAGAGACAACTGGTGGCGTAATGTGTCCGACCTACCGTGCAATGGATGAAGAAAGTTTGAGTACCCGTGGACGGGCAAACATGTTGCGCAGTGCGATGAACGGAACGCTCGATGTCGAGGTCACTGACACAGAGTTTCTCACAGAAGTATTCGACCTCTGTATCGGATGTAAAGGCTGTGCCCGGGACTGTCCAAGTGAAGTTGATATGGCGAAACTCAAAGCCGAAATTGAACACGCAAATCACCAAGAAAACGGTGCAGGAGTTCGTGCCCGGTTGTTTGCAAATGTTGATCGGTTAAACGCAATCGGCTCGGCACTCGCTCCAGTTTCGAATTGGGCCACCGCGGTACCCGGTGTCTCGGTTCTTGCTGAAAAAGTGGTAGGCATTGCCCGTGAACGTGATCTTCCATCTTTCGCAAGCGAGAGTTTTGAAGACTGGTTCGAACATCGCGACTCTCACATCGCGCGCGAAGAAGGAGACAGGAAAGTACTATTATTCCCAGATACGTATACCAATTATAACTATCCACAAGCTGGAAAAGCTGCCGTGCGAGTTTTGGAGAAAGCTGGAGTCCATGTGAAGATTCCGGAAGACGTTGTGTCTACAGGTCGACCCGCACACTCAAAAGGATTCCTTGATATTTCTCGAGAGCGAGCAAAAACAAACGTAGCGGCCCTTATTCCCTACATTGAAGACGGCTGGGAGGTCGTCTTAATCGAACCATCAGATGCAGTGATGTTGCAGTCAGACTATCTTGACTTGCTCACCGGACGAGATGTCGAACGTGTCGCCGGAAACACCTACGGCATCATGGAGTATCTCGACCAGTTCAAGTTGAGTTCAAAACTCTCGGTGGACTCACCCGAGAAGCGACTAACCTATCATGGTCACTGCCATCAGAAAGCAACGAAAAAAGACGGATATGCGGCAAAGGTCCTTGAGACGGTTGGTTATGAGGTCGACGAACTGGATTCAGGTTGCTGCGGCATGGCGGGGTCATTCGGTTATGAAGCCGAACACTACTCATTGAGTCGGAAAATTGGAGATATTTTGTTTGAACAGGTCGAACAGAGCGGTGGTGAGACTGTTGTTGCACCCGGTGCATCCTGTCGAACCCAACTGTCAGCGTATGACCGCTCTAATGGACTACGTCATCCAGTTGAAATGGTTGCTACAGCGCTTTCCACACAAAGTGCCACAGGCAATCAGTGACATCGTCCCCGCCGTTTACGGCGGAAATAGTATCAAGTAGTAAATAGTTTCCGCGGGAAGTCAGCGAGTGTTTCGACACCTGTGTTTGTGACACGGAACGTTTCGCTTATCTCCATTCCAACCGCTTCCGTCCAGATGCCAGGGATCATGTGGAACGTCATGTTTTCTTCAAGCACTGTCTCGTCACCGGGACGTATGCTCGCGGTGTGCTCACCCCAGTCCGGTGGATATCCAAGTCCCATTGAGTATCCGATACGATCTTTTTTCTCAAGTCCGTACTGTGCAATCGTTTCTCTCCAAGCGCGTTCGACGGTTTCACAAGTAACACCGGGTTCGACGGTATCTAGGGCTGCGTCGATTCCTTCAAGTACGATCTCAGCAGTTCGTTCAAGTTCATTAGGCGGGTCACCGACAAATGTTGTCCGAGCAAGCGGTGAGTGATACCGATGTCGACAACCCGAGAGTTCAATTATAACCGGATCCCCGTTTTTGAACGGTCGGTCAGTCCATGTTAGGTGTGGGGTATCAGTGTGTTCACCCGAGGGCATCAATGGCACAATTGAGGGATAATCTCCACCAAACTCATCGGTTCCAGTGATAAGTGCATCGTAGATTGCGGCTGCCGCCTCGTATTCGGGGATACCTGCTTCAATCGTTTCGAGTCCTGCTTGCATCGCCTTTTCCGAAATACGAGCAGCCTCACGCATGTAGTTGATTTCCTGTTCCGATTTTTTGATTCGGATCCAACCTACGAGTTGTGTTGCGTCTTCAAAGGTAGCGCTCGGTAAGTTCTGTTGGAGACGGACAAAGGACTTTGCAGTGAAATAGGCGGCATCCATCTCAAGGCCAATTCTGCCATCTACAACTTCGAGTTCATCAAGTACACCGGCAATGTAATCCATCGGATGCAGGTCGTATGGCGAATGAACGTGGTCATCGCTGTACGATAGAATGTTTGAATCGGATAGATGCGTTGTGGCACGCGCACCACCTGCATCCATTTCTCTGCCGACCCAAACTGGCTCGTCGTGTTCGAGAGTGACAACAACGGCCTGATGAACATAGAACGACCAGCCATCATAACCTGTTAGATAATTCATGTTTGCCGGATCAGCGACGACAATGGCTTCAAGATTACGTTCACGTAACTGCTCTTTTGTTCGGTCGACACGACGTTCGTATTCGGATGCGTCAAAAATATTGCGGGACATGATAACAGGGCCTATATCATGAATCTCGGACAGCAGTTGAAAAGTTTTTCGTGTACACCAAATACAAATATTGTTTAGATCCCGGGCGCTGTCAACCTGTGCCAGTGGCAAAGTAGTCAATAATTGTATACACAGGATATACTTACTGTGGATAAACTATTTATCGCAGTTAGTCTTGTGTTCATGTATGACAGCAGGACCACCAATCGAAGAGCTACACTATGACGACGCACCGGATATTGGATCTGTGCCTGGGCCGGAGTCCCAAGCCCTACTCGAAAAACAACGAGAGATAGACAGCAGTGCGGTAGCCTATCCGAAAGATATCCCTGTTGCTTTCGAGGAGGGACGTGGTGCCACAGTCCGTGACGCTGATGGTAACACGTACATCGATATGTTCGCAGGTATCGGTGTCCTCAACGTTGGTCACGCAAATCCGTACGTTCTCGAAGCCGTCCACGAACAGGCTGATAAACTCGTTCATACAGTCGATTTTCCGACCGAAGCACGGTTAGAATTGATCGAGAAACTTGACGAAATCGCACCAGCGGGACTACAAGGAAACAATAGAGTTGTATTCGGTGGGCCAACCGGTAGCGACGCAGTTGAGGCTTCGATTAAATTGGCAAAATACAACACCGGCGGTGATGGATTGATTGCCTTCCGCGGCGCCTACCATGGGGCGACACCAGGGGCAATGGCGCTTACTTCGAATAAGAGTTTCAAAGGTGACTACACGCCGTTGATTCCTGAGGTAACCCACGTTCGATATCCAAGTGCATCCACAAACGCCGGTTCGGGTGATGCAGCGTCGATTTGTTCTCGACCTGCCTCGGAGTGCTGTGGCTCAATGTCGTGTGCTCGGGCGCTTGAAGAGGTACAGGCAATTCTGGAGGACCCCTACAGCGGGCTTGCAAACCCAGCCGGGATATTTGTCGAACCAATTCAAGGTGAAGGTGGCGTAATTGTTCCTCCAGAGGGATTCCTCAAGGGATTGCGTGACCTTGCTGACGACAACGATATTCCGTTGATGTTTGACGAGATCCAGAGTGGTCTCGGTCGAACTGGCCAGTGGTGGGCAAGTGACTGGCATGGTGTCTCCCCGGATATCATGACAACAGCAAAAGCACTCGGTGGTGTCGGTTTCCCACTTTCGGCGACGATTTATCACGAAGATCTTGATACTTGGGGGCCTGGTGGCCACGCTGGAACATATCGTGGCCATGTAGTTGGTATGCGTGCTGGGGTCCGTGCAATCGAGTACATCCAAGAACACGAACTCCTTACCCATGCTCGGGAACTTGGCGAGCATATACGCGATCGACTCCGGGAAGCCAGTGCGGGTACCAACCGGATCATCGATGTCCGAGGGAAGGGATTGTTCATCGCTGTGGAATTTGTTGACGAAGCAGGCCAACCAGATGGGGAAGCCGTTGATACGATTCAACAGTACTGTTTCGAAAATGGCGTACTCGTCTGGACGGCCGGACGTTACGGGAACGTCCTGCGATTGCTTCCGCCGCTCGTTCTTACGCAGGAGCTGGCAGACATTGCTATCGATGTTATCACTGACGCAATCGATCACGTCACTGCCGCTGCGACGCCTGTCTCAAATTGAAGAGGCAAACAAATCCCCCCACTCGCCGTCGAAGGCAGCCCGATAAGATAGGTGGTTCACGGTTGAAGCTACACTTAGCGCCTCAACCAGCTAAGACACCAATCCCACTATTTGATTTTAATAGTATTTCCTTCACTAAATAGGACAATATAGCAAAAAGGACTCATGATAGACCACATGGATAGATAAAAAGTGCCGTGTCGACCACATCTAAATAGTCACTGTGCATCTACCGGGTATTGATGGCCCACGACGTACGAGACCGGTTACGCGAGATTCGGCGGGCAGTTCATCGTCGACCAGAACCAGGATGGTGTGAATTTCAGACGACGGCCCGGATTGTCGACGAACTTGATGCAATTGATGTGGACGAAATTGCAGTTGGCTGTGAGGCACTGGCGTCAGACTCGCGCATGGCCGTTCCAGAGCCTGAAGAGATCGCTCCATGGCTCGAACGGGCTCGAGCTGCTGGCGTTAGAGAAGACATACTCAACCGAACTGCGAATGGCCATACAGGTGTTGTTGCCGTAGTTGAGCAGGGAAAGGGGCCTACTGTTGGCCTTCGTGTCGATCTTGATGCAACCGCAATGCGAGAAGCAACGGCAACTGACCACCGTCCAAAAGCTGAGGGATTTCATTCCGTACATGATGGATATATGCATGCCTGTGGACACGACGGTCACATAGCAATTGGACTTGGCACTATCGAGGCCATCAAGCAAAGTGACTTTTCTGGAACGCTAAAGGTATTCTTCCAGCCTGCCGAGGAAATCTCTGGCGGGGGAAAGGCAATGGCAGAAGGAGGCTATCTTGATGATGTCGACTACTTGTTTGCGCTTCATCTTGGGCTTGAACACTCCACCGGCGAAATCGTTGCTGGGGTCGAAAAGCCGCTAGCGATGGCTCATATGACAGCAACATTTGAAGGGGCAAGCGCTCATGCTGGACGAGCACCGAATGAAGGCAAAAACGCCATGCAGGCCGTAGCGACTGCCATTCAAAATGCCTACGCGATACCACGTCACACCGATGGAAAAACGCGAATAAATATTGGCCGCATCGAGGGTGGAACGGCAAGTAACGTTATTGCTGAAGAGATTACTATTGAAGCAGAAGTAAGAGGTGAAACGACTGGCCTGATGGAGTACATGCGAACAGAACTTGAGCGCGTCTTTTATTCTGCTGCAGAGATGCACGACTGTGATGTCACTCCACGAGTTATCAGTGAGTCGCTCCGAGCTGACAGCGACCCCGAACTCCGTGAGATCGTTACCGATGTTGCAAATAAAACAGACAATATCAGCCATGTTGTAGAAAAAACAAGTTTGGGTGTAAGCGAAGATGTGACCTACCTAATGGATCATGTGCAACGAAACGGTGGGCTTGCGTCTTACCTGCTTGTCGGAACAGATTATCCTACGAAACACCATACGCCCACGTTCGATATCGATGAATCAAGCCTTGATATTGGGGTCTCGATTGTTTCGGATTCAATTGTTGAGTGTTCTCGTCTAAATCCCTAGAGTTCCATGCTCGCGTCGAGAGAAGCTGAATTTGAAGAATAAAGACAGATATTTCTACAGAGATAATTGTTGTAAAGAAATCAGATTAAAAATACCAGAAGGATTAATCCGCGAGCGCTCTGTGTGGTCTATATGAGCCAGAATGAAGTTCCGGAGGCGCTACAACCGGCAGCGGATTCAGACCGCCCACGCGGTATTCTAACTCCATCCGACCGTGATTTTTTGCTTGGCCGTAAAACAGATTACACTGACCACTCGAAAAAACAGAAGCGAAACCGAATCAGACGGCGTGTTCGAAATGCTGTTCTCGATTTTAGTATCTTATTCGAGTGTCTTGAAGAGCGGGACCTAGAAACGGTATTTGATCCTGATGACGAAGACCGCGATGCCTATACCCAAGGTATCACTGATATGCTCGCTTTTCTCCATCTTGGGACAATGGGGTATTATACGCCATTCAAAGACATGCTCTCGGAGGGCGTCGGAAAGGCTGAACAGCGTTTGGCTGGTTCTAATTATCGGATGGTCAACGTGGAGTTCAATGTGGACCCGGTCGGGCAGATTAATGTCGACGAGGTAATCAAGAAGCTAGAAAACGAAGAGTTCGCTCAACTTACTGATGAGGAACTCAGAGCGTTTATTCGGCTCCTGACAATGTCTGATAGCTTCTCTCCAGAGGTAACCCGAGAAGAGATCAAAGATCGAGTCGACGAATATTCCAAAAAAGTGACTGAAAGCGCTGCTGATCGCGATGAGAAACTGAACGAGCTTACGGGTTGAACAGGCCCTTTCCTCTGGACGTCAAACCAACAGTACCGGTTTTT
>SL_5KL_010_SEDDRAFT_10001426_pt1 | contig 14457 bp, 15 predicted proteins | sample SodLakKL_010_SED_FD_9118 | JGI IMG/M metagenome (IMG submission 9118)
CGGGCTAAAAAAGGCGCGCATTGAATTTGGCAGCACTGAGCAAAACGGCCGCACCGTTTACTACCTGAAAGACAATGGCACAGGCTTTAACATGAGCCATGCAGATAAGCTTTTTATTCCTTTCCACAAGCTGCACAGCGAGGAAGAATACCCCGGGATAGGGATCGGCTTAAATTTAGTCTACCGGATTATTTCCCGCCACGGCGGTGAAATCTGGGCTGAAGGGAAAGAGGGCAAAGGTGCCTGCTTCTACTTTACCCTGCCCTGATAAAAGCTTCAGCTTACCCGGCAATGATAATACTTATGAGGTGTTAACATGGAAACTGACCACGACAATATTAACCAGGCCTTAGAAACTCTGCCCAATGGCTTTGCCCGCCACCAGGTAGTCTTAGACGATCAAAATAACCCTGCCGACTATATTTTCCTGGAAGTTAATGCTGCCTTTGAGGAAATGACCGGGTTAAAAAGAGAAAACATCCTGGGCAGGAAAGTGACCGAGGTCTTGCCCGGCATCGAAAAAGACGACTTTGACTGGATCGGCGTCTACGGCAAAGTAGCCACAGAGGGCAATAGTTTAAATTTCGAACAATATTCGGAGCCGCTGCAGCGCTGGTACGAGGTGCAGATCTACAGTGATGAACCGGGCTTTTTCACCACCGTTTTTAACGAAATCACCGCGCGCAAGGAAGAGCTGGCCTCGATGAAGGGTTTGCTGGAGCTAACAGAGGAGCTGTTTAACACCGACCTGGCCACCTTTGACTACCAGTCTGCGGCCGGTAACCTGCTGAAACTCTCCGGGGCCAAATTTGCAGCAATCAACACCTACGAAGATGACCGCACCAAAACAGTGATCCGGGCAATTTCCGGGATTCCTTCCATGATTGAAAGCGCCTCTAAGCTGCTCGGGTTTAAGATAGCCGGGCAGGCCTGGGAGATTATCCCCGAGCGGCTGCGCAAAATCGAAGGCGGCAAACTGGTCCGTTTCAACAGTTTATATGAAACAGCAATGGGTGCGCTGAATAAAACCACTTCGACCGCGCTCCATAAACTTACCGGGATCGGCGATATTTACGTGCTTGAACTGGCCTACGGCGGGCGCGAAACCACGGGCGACATTATCTTTTTCATGCCAAAGGGAAAGGGTATACACAACCGGGAAGTGATTGAGCTTTACGCCGGGCAGTTAGGGGCAGTGCTGGGACGCTTGCGGGCAGAAGAAAAACTGCTAAAGAATGAAAAACGCCTGTCTATGGCCCAGGTCAACGCAAGGGCCGGTTACTGGGAATATGATCTCAAGAAAGAAAGGCTTTACTGGTCAAAGGAGTGCGAGGCGCTTTTCGGCCTGGAGGAAGGAGAATTTGAAGGAACTTTCGATGCTTTTTTAAAGCGGATCCACCCGGAAGACAAAGAGTACGTGCTGGCCATGAATCAACCGATTACAGAAAGTAAAAAAGGTATTCCGCTTGAGTATGAGCACCGCATCATCAAAAAGGATGGAACTGTAATCTGGATTAGAGAAACTGCGGACACGGTTTATGACAAAACCAGTGAAGCTGCTTTCATCACCGGGTTTGTTATGGATATTACCGAGCGCAAAAAAGCTGAAATAATGCTGCAGGAAAGCGAAGCGCACCTGAACCAGTTCTTCTCTCAGTCCCTGACCGGTTTCTTTTTTATGATGCTGGACGAACCGGTAACCTGGGATGAGACAACAGACAAGGAAAAAGCACTTGATTACATCTTTCACCATCAGCGGATGACAAAAGTTAACCAGGCCATGCTGAACCAGTACGGGGCAACAGAAGAGGATTTTATCGGTAAAATCCCTTACGAGCTGTTCAAGCACGATCTGGAACATGGCCGCCATATCTGGCGGGGCCTGTTTGAACAGGGCCGCTGGCAAGTGGAAACAAATGAAAGGCGCATGGACGGCACCCCGATAATCATCGACGGTGACTATATTTGTCTTTATGATGGTGAAGGCCGCATAACCGGGCATTTCGGGGTGCAGGTTGATATTACCGAACAAAAGGAAAAAGAAAAGCAGTTGCGGGAAAGCGAAGCGCGCCTTGATGCCTTAATCTCCCAAACGCCGGCGGTTATCTATTCTTATAAACTTACCGGTGAAATGCCTCAGATAACCTATGTGAATCAAAACGTGAAAACCCTGCTTGGTTTTGAGCCTGAAGAGTTTATAGATAACTTTGAACTCTTTAAAGAGTGCATTCACCCGAAAGATGCTGAGAGATTATTTAACTCCATACCGAAATTAATAGAGGAGGGCAGGATTACCCAAGATGAGTACCGCTTTAAAGATAAGCAGGGTAACTACCACTGGTTGCACGATGAACAGCAACTGATCACCCAGGATGATGGCAGTATGGAGGTAATCGGCGCCTGGTGGGATGTTACCGAGCGCAAAAAGGTCGAGGAAGATTTATTCATGCAAAAAGAGCGCCTTTCTAACATTGTGGAAGGGGCTAACGTGGCCACCTGGGAATGGAATGTTCAGACCGGAGAGCACATTGTTAACGAAAGATGGGCTGAAATGATCGGCTACAAGCTGGAAGAAATACATGCAGGATCTATAGAATCCTGGCATAAGTATACACACCCCTTGGACCTGGAAATGAGCAACAATGAAATGGAGAAGCTATTTAAAGGAGAAGTCAACTTCTACAACGTGGAAAACCGCAGGAAACACAAAAACGGGCAGTGGATCTGGGTAAATGACCGCGGTAAAGTTATTTCATGGACCGATGATGGAAAACCACTGTGGGTTTTTGGAACCCTGACCGATATAACCGGGCGAAAAGAGGCGGAAGAAGCCCTTTCTGAGCGCCTGGCTTTCGAAAAAATGGTATCGCAGATCTCCACTATCTTTATCAACCAGCCCCCGGAAGAACTGGACAGGGGGCTTAACGAAGCACTTAAAGCTGCCGGTCAATTTTTCGGCGCTGACCGCAGTTATTTATATGCATTCAGTGAAGATGGCAAGACCTACAGCGTTACCCATACCTGGTGTGCCCCCGGGATCGCGTCTAATTATGAAAAAGATCAGAACCGGCAGGTAAGGCTCCAATCCTGCTGGGCAGGCGAACTGCTTGAAGGAAACACGGTGATTATCAATGATGTTGAATCCATGCCGCCCGGGCAAGAGGAAGACAAAAAGGACTTTTTATCAGAAGAGATTAAATCGCTTTTGAGCATACCCCTGGCCGGAGGGGGAAAGGTGTTCGGCTGCTTCGGCCTGAACCACGTCAACCAAAAGCATACCTGGGCCGAAGACCAGGTTAATCTTTTACAGGTAGTGGCCGAACTTTTTGCCGGCGCCCTGGCCAGGCACAAGAATGAAAAAACAATCCGCCGCTTAAGCTTCCATGACCAGTTGACCGGCCTTTATAACCGCCGCTACTTTGAAAACGAACTCGAGCGGCTTGACAGCTCGCGCGAACACCCGGTAACAGTGATATCGGCTGATTTAGACGGCCTGAAACTAATTAACGATACCCTCGGCCACAGTGAAGGCGACCGCTACCTGCAGGCCGGAGCGGACCTTTTAAAAAACACCCTGCGCGAATCCGATATTTTAGCCCGGGTTGGCGGTGATGAATTTGCCCTGCTGCTGCCGCGTACAGGTAAAGTAGAGGCTGAGCTCCTCACAAATAGGATGCGCCGCCAAATTGATAACTATAACCTGGAACAAAAAAACCTGCCTTTAAGTATTTCGCTTGGCCTGGCAGTAAGTGAAAACCCGGATTACTCCTTAGAAGAAGTATTCAGAATGGCTGACAACAATATGTACACTGAAAAGCTGGAACAGGGCAAAAAAGCCCGCACAGAGATTGTCTCCTCTTTGTTGGCCTCACTTTTCAAGCGCGACAACCTGGCCGAGGGTGAAAGGGCCCAGGTCCAGGAGCTAGCCATCCGCCTGGGCCTGGCCTTAAAGCTTGAAGAAAGCCGCATGGCTGACCTGGAACTACTGGCCCAGGTTTACGACCTGGGTAAAGTGAGCCTGCCCGATAACCTTTTACACCAGAGTATTTTAGAAAATACAGAGGAGCTAACCGAGGCAGAGCGCGAAGCAATCCACCGCCACCCGGAGACCGGTTACCGGATTGCCCTGGCCTCGCCTGATTTAGCCGGTGTGGCTGAACTGATCTTGAGACATCACGAAAACTACGACGGCAGCGGTTACCCCCTCGGCTTAAAAGGGGAAAAGGTTCCTATTGAATGCCGTATTTTAGCCATTGCTATCGCCTACAGCGCCATGACCCATCCCCGGCCCTATGCAGAAACACTAAGCCATGCAGAAGCGCTGGCCGAGCTAAAACGCTGCTCCGGCAGCCAGTTTGATCCGCAGCTGGTGGAGATCTTTAACGAGCTTATTGAAAAAAACTTGAAAAGTTAAATAGGTGATCTCTGCATAACACCTACAAGACGTCTCTTAAATGAGCAAAGAAATGGAATGACCGGTCTAAAGCAGGAAGAGATCACCGGTAAAAAATTGACCGCAGTTTTGCCCGGCATTGAAAAGTGCAGCTATATTATTATTCTTGCATAATTCGGCGTATCCAGGTAAAATTAGTTGAAAAAAAGAATTTTTAACCTTTCAGAAAAAATCATGCTGTGCTATACTATTAGCCAAAGCCTGCTAAGCCACAGGGATGATTCCACCTTTTTCCCTTCGGCTTTAACGCGATGCACCAGGGGGCGATCAGAGCGTTCCTGTAGCACCGCTGATCAGTAAACAAAGGCTAATAAGATTGAGATGTTACTGTTTATTTTCGCAAAGGCCGGTGAGCCTCTTGTCGATTGATGCCAGGACCAAGCTTTACTTGCTGCTGGGGAAACCGGTTGATCATTCCCTTTCCCCCTTAATGCACAATGCTGCTTTTACAGCTCTCGGCATAAACAGCGTTTATTTGGCTTGTTCTGTGGAAAAAGGCCGCGTTGGGGCCGCTCTCGATGGCATGCGGGCCCTTTCCGCAGGAGGCGCCAATGTTACAGCCCCCTATAAAGAAGATGTGATGCCTCACCTGGATACGGTTTCTCCTGAAGCAGCCCGAATTAGATCGGTAAATACCATTGTCAACCGCAGTGGGCAGCTGCATGGCACTACCACTGACGGGGAAGGGTTTTACCGTTTTCTCAAAAAGACCGATCCTGCTTACTCCACCGGGCACAGCATTTTGATAATAGGCGCTGGTGGAGCAGCGCGGGCTGTGGCCTATACCCTGGCTGAAAAAGGGGCGGAAGAGATCATCATTGCCAACCGCTCTGCATCCAGGGGACTGGCTCTAAAAGAATTGCTTTCTGAAATCTCAGCTCTCAAAAGATGTACTGTCATAACTCTTGAAGATAAACCGATCGGTGAAGTTTTAGGACGCTGCAGGCTGGTGGTTTATACCTTGCCTTTCGATACACCGGAATTCAGCGCTGCCCTGTCCGGTATTGATCGATTGGAAAAAAATCAAATGCTGATCGACCTGCGCTATCAGCCCGAAAAGAGCGAGATAATGCAGGCTTTCAGGCGGCAAGGGGGGTGTGCTCACAACGGCCTGGGAATGCTTGTTTGGCAGGCCGTAAAGTCCTTCGCACTGTTTACGGGACAAAAAGCTCCAGTGGAGATAATGCAAAAGGCGGCAGGAAGCAAGGACCCAGAGCCGCCAGGGTAAGCCAGAATACTCACCAAAAAAAACAGACATGAAAAAGGAGAAATAACGTGGAGAGGCTTAATCGAAGCAGTATTGACAAGGCTCTTCTTGAAGCAGTACCGGTCTCGGCAGAAGAAAAAGAAGCGATTTTGAGCGAGCAGAAAATGACCGGAAGATCCCTGGCAAAGATCCTGATCGACAGGGGACTGCTGGACGAAGAAAATTATGCTTCCATTATGGAAGAACTGTTGAATATACCCCGCATTAATCTTTATAATTACAACATCAAAGCGGCAGTAGCTGACTGTATTCCTGCCGAAATGGCCCGCCGCTACCGGGTGGTGCCGGTCGGAATCAGGGAGGAAAAGCTGTACCTGGCTATGGCCGATCCGCTGGACCTGGCGACTATCGATGATGTGGCTATGCTTACCGGCAGAGAAATCATCCCGGTCATAGCCGGTGAAAAAGCGATTGCCTATGTCATCAGCCACCACTACGAGTTGGCCGCTTATCCGGCCCGGGAAGAAGAGGGTAGAGGCGATGAGGGCGCTGTTCAGGAAGTGGAAGTGCCCCCGGAGCTGGAAACTTCTGCAGAAGATGCCCCGGTGGTAAAACTGGTCAATTCATTGATCGACAGGGCCCTTGAGGAAGGGGCCAGCGATGTCCATCTTGAGCCTTCAAGTGAAGGTTTGCGGATCAGGCTGCGCCTTGACGGCGTGCTCCATGACCTGGCTGTTCCTTCCCGTTTAAATCAGGCTCAAATTATTTCGAGGGTTAAGGTTATGGCCAACCTCGATATAGCCGAGAAAAGGCTGCCCCAGGATGGCAACATTCATTATTACCGGAGCGGTCGGGAAGTTAACATGCGAGTATCGACCATGCCGACCGTGCATGGAGAAAAAGTAGTAATCCGCCTGCTGGATAAAAAGAAAATCATCATGCCCCTTGAAAGCCTGGGTTTTTCCCCGGATAGTTTACGAACTTTCCAGCACCTGCTTTTAAACCATTCCGGGATGATCCTGGTAACCGGGCCGACCGGCTGCGGCAAAACGACCACCCTTTATTCGGCCCTGCATTTCCTGAACAACCCCCGCTACAACATCATCACGGTAGAAGACCCGGTTGAATACCAGTTGAGCGGTATAAACCAGGTCCCGGTGAACCGGAGAATCAACCGCACGTTTGCCAATACCCTGCGCTCAATCTTAAGGCAGGACCCCGATATCATTATGGTCGGTGAAATCAGGGATTTAGAAACAGTAAAAATTGCCGCCCAGGCCGCCCTGACCGGGCACCTGGTTTTTTCCACCCTGCATACCAACAGCGCCGCCAGCGCTGTAACCAGGCTGACCGATATGGGACTGGAACCTTTCATGGTGGTGGCTTCTACGATCGGGGTAATCGCCCAGCGCTTGATCCGGAAAAACTGCAGCCACTGCCTGGAAGAGTACCGCTTAAATGATGAAGAAAAGGAATTTTTCTGCGGCTATTTTAAACAAGAACCGCCCCTGAGCCTGCACCGGGGCGCCGGGTGCAGGCGCTGCAATCAAACCGGTTTTAAAGGACGTACTTCGATCCAGGAACTCCTGGTAATGAGCCAGGAACTGCAAACCTTGATTTTGCAAAAAGCGCCGGCTTCGGAGCTGCACAGAAAAGCGGTAGAACAGGGGATGGAACCCCTGGTAGCAGGCGGGTTGAAGTGCCTTGAACAGGGGATTACCACCCTGGGAGAAGTAATCCGGGTTACTTTCAACAGCCTTTATGAAACTGAAGGTGCCGGCAATGCCCTTAACAGCGCCTATATTGCCGAACTGCAAAAGGACGGGATCGATTAAATGCGAACATTCATAAACCAGAAGTTCAATAAAGAATATGGCTTTAGCCTGGTGGAACTGCTGTGCATTCTGACCCTGATTGGTATTATGGCCCTGGTAGCCGCCCCGGCAGTACAGGGTCTGGGCCAGAGGCACAACCTGGAAATAGCGGCCAGGACTATGGCTACGGAAATGCGTAAGGCTCAGCAGAGGGCAATAATGGCGGGCTGCGGGCAGATCATAGAGTTTCACCATCGAAAGAGGTACCGGATCAGAGACGGAAAAACTGAAGAAACATACACAGTAGAGCTGCCGGAAGGAGTGACCCGCCGGTCTGTAAATTTCCCTTTTTCCGACAATATTCGTTTTCTTCGCTATAACTATAACGGTTCACCCAGCAGCGGCGGAACCGTGACCCTGGTTAACAGCGCTGGAGAAGTGCTGTATGTTATTGTCACCCCGATCACCGGCAGGGTAAGAATATCCGAATGCCCGCCGGAACACTGGGAAATAATCGGAACAAACAATTTATGCTCCCCCGGTTTATATTGTGCTATTATAGTGCAATAAGCAATTAATGCAGGAGATGATACTGATTAAGAACCGGGCGGATCAAAACCAGGTCTTTTTAACAGGTTTCATGGGTACCGGTAAGACCGAAACGGGCCGGATCCTGGCCGGTTACCTGGACCGGCAGTTTATCGATACCGATCAGCTGGTTGAAAAGGCAGCCGGATTGAAGATTCCTTTGATTTTTGAAAAGCACGGGGAAGAATATTTCCGGGACCTGGAAAGTAAAGTGTTAAGCAGCCTGGCGGATTATAAGTCGGGCAACCTGGTAGTTGCCACCGGCGGCGGCGCGGTTTTAAGGGCGGAAAACAGGCGCCTGTTAAAAGAGCTCGGCCTGGTTTTCCTGCTCAGGGCTTCCGCAGAAGAGATCTACCGGCGTACTGCCGCAACCGGGAACAGGCCCCTTCTAAACGCCTCTGATCCTTATCGGACAATTACCGCCATGCTAAAAGCAAGGGAAAGCTGCTACCGGGATTGTGATTATGTGATTGATACTACCACCAAAACTCCCCGGCAGGTTGCAGCAGCAATCCTCTCCTGTTTAAACAGCCTCTGATCTGTTAAACTGTTATAGCAGGCTGTTTTTCGAAGAAGGCTGTTTTTCGAAGGAACATATTTTTTATTGATGCAGCAGGAATTCCACTGCACCTACGGGAATTTTATTGCTATTAAACCTTTATTGAGAGGATGAACCGGGTGGCAGGTTATAAAATACTTATTTTGCACGGCCCCAACCTGAATATGCTCGGCCGGAGGGAACCCGGTATATACGGCAGCATGACCCTGCCGGAATTAGATCAGCTGCTTGCCAGGCGGGCTTCAGAGCTCAAGGTTGAAGTAGATTCGTTTCAATCAAACAGCGAGGGAGCCTTAATTGACCGGGTCCAGCAGGCCCTCCCTGATGTCGACGGGATCCTGGTTAACCCGGGCGCCCTTTCTCATTACAGTTATGCCTTGAGGGATGCTTTTTCTGCTGCCGACCGGCCGCTGGTTGAAGTTCACCTGAGCAATGTTTTTTCGCGTGAACCATTTCGCCACCATTCGGTGATTACGCCTGTCGCAGATGGGATGCTGTGCGGCCTGGGGGCGGATAGCTATCTTTTGGGATTGGAAGCACTGCTAAATATAATAAAAAAGCAGCGAGGGTAATGCTATGGATGAACGGCTGAGCAATTTTAGAAAAACCTTAAAAGATAACGCTGTCGATGCCATGTTAATAACCAACCCTGTTAATCGCCGCTACCTGAGCAGGTTCGAGGGGTCAAGCGGGGTGCTTTTAATCAGCAGCGATGAAGCTTTCCTGGTAACCGATTTTCGCTACACCGAGCAGGCAGCGAACCAGGCCAGGGAGTTTACCATCCACCGGTGGCAGGATGATCTGTATAAAAACCTGGCCCCGATCATTAAAGAAGCCGGGTGGGATAAACTGGGTTTTGAAGCCAAAGATATAGTCTTCTCTACTTATAAAGATATGAACGAAAAATTACCCGCAGAACTAATCCCGGTTGAAGACGCCGTTGAGAAACTGCGCCTGCGAAAAAGCGAGGCAGAAATCGAGACTATGCGCAGCGGAGCCAGGATCCTCGACCGGGCTTATGAGTTTATTCTTTCTGCTGTTAAACCGGGCCGGGTGGAAAAGGAACTGGCCCTGGAACTTGAAATCTACCTTTTGAAGCAGGGAGCGGAAGAAAGGGCTTTTCAGTTTATCGTAGCCTCAGGAGAACGAGGGGCGATGCCGCATGGCACAGCCTCAGAAAAACGGATGCAGGAAGGTGACCTGGTCACCATCGATTACGGGGCTGTCTTTGATGGGTATGCCACTGATATGACCAGGACCCTGGTCCTGGGCAAAGCGGATCAGAAGCAGCAGGAAATCTATAACCTGGTCCTTGAAGCCCAGCAGGAAGCTGTACGGGCCGTAAAGCCGGGCCTGAAAGCCAGTGATTTGGACGCAGTGGCCCGGAACATTATCGACAGCTCCGGTTATGCTAATTATTTCGGACACGGCCTGGGGCACGGCATCGGCCTTGAAACCCATGAGCAGCCTGTTTTAAACCCCAGGAGTAGTACAGTCCTCGAGCCGGGGATGATGGTAACGATCGAGCCGGGCATTTATATCCGGGATTGGGGTGGAGTAAGGATCGAGGATATGGTGGTGATTACCGGCAGCGGCGGGGAAACGCTAACTGCAAGCCCCCGTGAGCTGACAGCTGTATAAACATATTCAATACGAAGGGCAGGCATTTCCTATGATGATTTCGAGCAATGATTTTCATACCGGAGTAACCATTGAAATGGGGGGGGAAATATATACCGTCCTGGAGTTTCAACACGTCAAGCCGGGTAAAGGAGCCGCTTTTGTCCGCTCCAAGTTGAAAAACCTGCGCTCTGGTTCGATTATTGAGCACACTTTCCGGGCCGGCGAAAAAGTGCCCCGGGCTCACCTGGAAAAAAAAGAGATGGAGTACCTCTACCGGGATGATGAGCTCTACTACCTGATGGATTTAGAAACCTATGAACAGATTACTATTTCTGAGGAAAAGTTGGGCAGCGGGGTCAAGTATTTGAAAGAAAACGACCGGCTTCAGGTTCTCATGCACGGGGACGAGGTTGTAGGTGTGGACCTGCCGGTCACAGTAATCCTGCAGGTAGCCGACACGGAACCGGGCCTGAAAGGAGACACCGCCTCCGGCGCTACCAAGCCCGCCACCATGGAGACCGGCCTGGTAGTCCAGGTCCCGCTTTTTATAAATCCCGGCGACCTGGTCAAAATTGATACCCGCAGCGGGAGTTATATTGAACGAGCTTGATCAAAAATACCACTATATTTAGGGAGGGATCTACTGTGCATGATGACTTGAAAGCAAGAGTTTCCTATTTGAGAGGGTATACGGAGGGCATTAACCTGGGTGAAGAAAGCAAAGAACAGAAAATTTTGCAGCGTATCATCGACCTGCTTGAAGATATGGCCGACGAAATCGAACACCTGAGGGTCGATTACGAGGAACTGTTCGAATATACAGAGGCGATTGATGACGATCTGGGTGAAATCGAAGAAGATTTTTATGAAGACGAAGAAGAAGAAGACTATGCTGAGGAATTTGATGAATACGAAGACGGTTTTTCTATTGAGTGCCCCAACTGCAGGGAAATAGTTGTTTTTGATGAAGAGATCCTGGACCAGGATGCATCGATCAAGGTAACTTGCCCCGGCTGCGGTGAAGCTGTCCTGGTAGATGATGAAGAGTGGTATGAAGACTTCGAAGATCTGCCTGACCTGGATGAAAAGGAAGAGGATAACGAAGAATAATTGTTTAAAACTTAAAAAAACGGAGTAATCCGGACTCAAAAATTGAACCGATAACCGGAGTCTGTTATAATTACAAGCAAAGGTTAAGCTTTGTGTTAATTAATTATTGATCGGGGAGGTAATAACATGGCTAACGAAGAAAGCAGGATGCTGCCAACCGAACTTGGCGAAGTGAGGATTGCTGAAGAAGTGGTATCCATTATTGCCGGCCTGGCAGCCACTGAGATCGAGGGTGTAGCCTCTATGAGCGGAGGCATAGGCGGCGGTATTGCCGAAGTGCTCGGCCGCAGGAACCTGTCCAAAGGGATCAAGGTGGATGTCGGAACCGAGGAAGCAAAAATAGATATTTTTATCATCGTCGATTACGGTGCCCGTATACCCGATGTAGCCTGGGATATCCAGGAAGGAGTTAAGAAAACGGTCGAAAACATGACCGGACTCCGGGTTACACAGGTAAATGTCCACGTCCAGGGTGTCCACTTCCCCCAGAAAGAAGAAGAGGAAGCAGAGTCGACGGAGAGCGCAGAGGCAGAAGTTAGCAAGGAGCAGTAACCAGCCTGAATATGAAAAGGGGGAATTTGCATGAAAACGGTAGCCCGGGTGATAATGGTGTTTATAGCCTTACTGTTAATTGGAGGCGCCCTGTTCTTGCTTGCTGTGAATTATAACCTGGTCCCCGGCCTTGCTGTTTACTTGCCCGGCTGGGTTGGTGAAGAATTGGTACTGGGAGTCACAGCGGGATTACTGCTTATAGCCCTGATCCTGCTTATATTTGGTTTTCGCAGGGCGAAGGGTCCCGGCAATGCCGTTCTGAAAGGCAGTGAATATGGTGAAGTTGCAATCTCGATAGCTGCCATCGAAAACATTGTTTTACGGGTCATTCAGCAAACCCAGGGCATTAAAGATGTAAGCAGGCAGGTGTCTTTCACCCAGGATGGACTGGTGATTACTGTGAAAATCAGGGTTATGCCCGATGTTGCCATGCCGTCGCTTACAAACGAGCTGCAGTCAAAGATCAAAGAGTATGTTGAAGAAATAACCGGTATTACCGTCCATGAAGTAAAGATAATTGTCGAAAATATAGTTACCGACCAGGCTCCGTCCAAAAAATAGCTCTAGTTTAAAGATTAAAAGGGGGGGCATATCTTGTCCGAAATGAACTGGTGGACAGTAGTTAACAAGCACTGGGGTAAAATCCTGGGCGGCCTGCTGGGGCTGATTTTTGCCCTGCTGGTCGTCAATTACGGATTTTGGTGGAGTGTTTTTATATATTTTTGTATTGCAATAGGGATCTTGATCGGTTGGAGGCTGGATCTCAGTAAAGATGTTGGCAGTTTTTTCAGGCGTGTTTTTTCAACTCGAGATGAATCGGAATGAAGCCAACCAGATCATAACAGCATGGAGGTACTGGCCGATTGTCCCGTCGCTTAGCAAGAGAAGCTGCGTTTAAAGCTCTTTTCCAGGTAGATATTGGTAAATGCAGGGTTGAACAGGCCCTGAGACGTTCTTTGGAAGATTATAAATTTAATGAAGAAGAAGAGCAGTTTGTTAAAGACCTGCTCGATAATACGATAAAAAAACTTGACCTGCTGGATGAAATTATCAGGAAACACCTGGTCAAGTGGGAGCTGGAAAGGCTTTCGGCAGTAGACAGGAACCTGCTGCGGTTGGCCCTGTACGAAATAATTTACCGTCCTGATATTCCACCTGCCGTATCAATAAACGAGGCTTTGGAGCTGGCTAAAAAATACGGCAGTACCGGAGAAGCTGTTGGCTTTATTAACGGGGTTTTGGATAAGGCGGTAGGAGAGGCTTTGGAAAGTGAATCATGACCGAATCTTATACCTGGGTTTGGACACTTCAGCTTACACTACCTCTCTGGCTGTAGTGGACCACACTGAAAAGCTGATCTGTGACAGCAGGCTGCCCCTGGTTGTAGAAGCAGGCAGCCTCGGTTTACGCCAGTCGGAAGCTGTTTTTTCCCATCTAAAAAACCTGCCGCAGCTGTGGAAGGGCCATGAGAAGACTATTGCCGGGTGCCGGGTTGGCGCGGTGGCGGCATCGACCAGGCCCCGCCCGCTTCCCGAATCATATATGCCTGTTTTTAAAGTGAGTGAGGCTTTTGGTTTGTTTCTTGCCCAGACCATGGGCCTTAATTTTTTGCCATCTTCTCACCAGGAAGGGCATATTATGTCCGGACTGTGGTCTGCCGGGCTGAAGCAGGGCCGCTACCTTTCGGTCCACCTGTCAGGAGGAACCACGGAAATTATTGCTGCCGAAGAAAAAAAACCGGGACGGCTTAAAACTGAGCTGCTCGCTCAGAGCAGTGATTTAAATGCCGGCCAGTTTGTAGACCGCCTGGGCCGCTTGATGGGCCTTGATTTCCCGGCCGGCCCAAAGTTGGAAACACTTGCTGCTATGAGCCGGCAGGGGCCGGTTAAATTACCGGTTGCCGTTAAAGGCGCCTCGATCAGTTTTTCCGGTCCTGCCACCAAAGCCGAGCGGGCCCTGCAGGAAGGCGCAAAAAAAGAAGATGTAGCCAGGGCAGTGGAGGTGTGCATCGCCGACTCCCTGGCAGCGGCCATTGCCAACCTTTCTCCAGGAGCTAGTTACTATGACGGCATTCTCATCGTGGGTGGAGTTGCGGCCAATCAGTTTATCAGGACCAGGCTGGCTGAAAAACTAAGCACAAGTAACCTGCACTTTGCCGGATCTCCATATGCTTCCGATAATGCGGTCGGCCTGGCGGTTCAGGCCGCCCGTTGTTTTAAAGGTTAGGCCTGGGCTGTGCATCGGGGTACTTGAAACGTGCCCACGGCGCCGCTTAACTCTAAAAATATTTGCTTTAGCATTAAAATTACTTACTATTAAAACTGTGAAAGGAATTTCTCGAAAAATGGCGAAGTTATCATAGGTTGATTGCATGGATAAAGGCTTAGCCTTAATCGGATATCATAATTTGTCATTGGAGGGAGGATGAGTGAAAAGTATCACGAACATTTACAGGGGAGGTAGGTTAAGTAATTTCTTTAGGGAGAGAGGGAAAAATGTCCAAAGTATTTTTTAGCAGCTGGAATGGAAAATTAGTTGATGAACGAAACAA
>SL_5KL_010_SEDDRAFT_10001428_pt1 | contig 14454 bp, 14 predicted proteins | sample SodLakKL_010_SED_FD_9118 | JGI IMG/M metagenome (IMG submission 9118)
CACCGGGGCCATAGCCGGGCTGGTCGGCATCACTCCGGCCGCCGGTTTCGTCGGGCCCGTGGAGGCGATCGTGATAGGCATCGGCGCCGGCGCGCTCTGCTACGCCGTGGTGGCCCTGAAGCACAAGCTGAGGGCGGACGATGCGCTCGACGTGTTCGCCGTCCACGGGGTCGGCGGCGCCTGGGGCGCATTGGCCACCGGCATACTCGCCGTTCCCGCCATAACCTCGGACGCTGGCGCCGATGGCGTCAAGGGTTTGATATACGGCGGAACCGATCTCTTCGCTGGCCAGCTGATAACCGTCGGTGTTACCGCGGTCTACGCCTTCGTCCTGTCCTTCGTCATAATCAAGGTCATAGCCAAGTTCATGGACATACGCCTTGAGAAGAAGGAGGAGATGATCGGTCAGGACCTGATCGAGCACGGGGAGGCCGCATATGACATCTGAGGTGACCGCATGATAAAGATAGAGGCCATAATACGTCCGGACAGGCTCAAGTCGGTCAAGCAGGCCTTGACGGAGGTGGGCATCAACGCCATGACCATCGCCAACGTCAAGGGCCGCGGCGAGCAGGCAGGGCTGGAGTTCACAGCCCGTACCGGCCTGTTCCGCATCGATGAGCTCCCCAAGGTCAAGATCGAGGTCTTCATCGAGGACGAGGACGAGGACAAGGTGATAGACGCCATCCTCGCTTCGGCCCGCACCGGTGAGATGGGCGACGGAAAGATCTTCGTGTCACCGGTCACGAGGGCGTTGAAGATCAGGACCGGGGAGGAATGGCGCTACGCCTGAGGCCTCTCCAAACCCTTTACCCACTTCTATTTTTTCACTCTTCGAACGCCTCTTTCAGCTTGCGGAAGGCGTAGGACTGCGTCCTGTTCATCGCGATCATGGAGCCCACCATCATCGCCTCCATCACCTCGTCGCGGCCGACGCCGAGCCGCTTGGCGTGCTTGATGTGCACGTCCATGCAGTGCTCGGCGCAGCTGGCGCTTGCCGCTCCGATGGCCACCAGCTCCCTCTCCCTCTCGCTGAGGGCGCCCTGCTCCATGAAGACCGCCTTGCTCAGCTCCACCTGCGGCACGAAGAGGCCGGGATGGGAGCTCAGCACCTGGTTCACAAGGGGAACGAAGCCGTAGGCCCTCTCGATGGCCTCCAGCATCCTCTGCACCCTGTATTCCGCTGAATCATCCTTCTCAGAACCGCTCATGGCGAAGAATCAGGCCGCGCATATATGACGTTAAGCCCCGCTGAGCTCCCTGAGCTCCATCAGCAGACGGCGCTCGCGGTCCAAGGGGACCCGGGCGCCGGCGCTGCGGGGATGCCCTCCGCCGCTCACCCCATGGCAGAGGGTGAAGCGCTCCGCGAAGGCCCCGAGGTCCACGCCCCCCTCCTTCAACCCCCGCAACGATACCGAGGTGTGGCTGTCGCGGCGGTGCATCAACGCCGCGTAGGACAGCCCCTCCCTACCGGCCACATGGACCAGGGCCCTGGTGCCGAAACCGAGCAGGCTGTCCCTCCCTTTGAGCTCCAGCACTCCGATCTCCCCGTAGACGCGCATGCGGTCGCGGACCATGCCCAAGGCCCGGGGCCACCTCCTCTCGTTCTGCACGGTGAGGAACCTCCTCCATATCAGCGGCACTTCTGAAGGCCACTGGGCCTGGGAAAGCTTTAGCGCGGCACGGTAGCGGAACACATCGTCCTTTATGTTCGCCCTCCATGAGAAGTCCAGCACCTTGGCCTCGCGGGCCATCCTGCGGGGGCCGTGCTCCGCGTCCATCTCCTCCATCAGCGGCGTGCTCATGTACTCGACGCTGTCGGCGATGGCCACCAGGTGGGGGAACTCATCGCTCGCGCCCAGGAAAGATGCCAGCACCGAGGCGGCGCTGCGCCCCTCCTCCAACACCATCCCGGCCCGGGGGTCATCGGGGAAGCGGCAGGGATGGTGGTCCACGATAGTGGCCTGGCGCCCATCACAGGCCTGCAGCAGGCCCTCGTCGGGGCAGATGTCCACCACATATACCTCCCGGGAATGGCGGTCCTTGGAGATCACGGCGGAGGCCGCGGAGGGAGAAGTAACGAAGGAGACCCGGCACAGGGGATAGCGGCTCAAGAAGACGGCAGCTGAGACCAGGCCGTCTACGTTGCCCCTCGTTATGAGATGGGTCTCGCGGGCGTCCTTGTTGATGAACATGGACATAAGCAGTATAACGTTTATAGGATATAAACAGTCCCACTATCCAGGCATAGCATAGCTGTACTCTAAGCCGTTATATGCGGAGGGGAACGCTGATGTGGCATAGGAAAGGTGCATCGAAATGAGCAGCGAGATATGTCTACAGAGCGCGTTCCAGAAGGCGGGAAGGGACTTCGGCTACAGCGCGGTGAAGGCGGAGTTCACCCCCTTCAAGGAGTTCAAGGTCAGGTGGCAGCGCTCGGCGGGATGGGCCGAGTTCCAGGTCTCGGACTATCTGATGGATGCCGACGAGATGATGATGGAGGGGCTGGCACGCGTCCTTTTCATGCGGATAGCCAAAGGGAAGAGGTCCAACTATCCCGAAGAGCTCAAGGACTGGATGACCTCCCAGGACTTCGTGCGCAACAAGCAGCCGGTCTACCTCCGCCGCAGCCGAAACCTCTCCCGCAGCAGCGAAGGCAGGCACTACGACCTGAAGGACTCCTACGAGAGGCTGATCGCCGCCGGCCTGGTGGAGCGGGACGTGGAGGCCTTCCTGTCCTGGACGTCGCGGCCCAATCTCCGCCGGGTCGGCTACTGCAGCGTCCTCATGAAGGTGATCGCGGTCAGCTCCGCGCTCGATGACGAGGTGGTGCCCGAGTACGTCACCGAGTACGTCCTCTACCACGAGCTGCTGCACTTGGCCAACGGCCTCTCCCTGGACGGTCAGGCGCACGATGAGGAGTTCCGCAGATGCGAGAGGCTGCATCCGCGCTGGAAGGAGGCGGAGGAGTGGCTGAAGAGGCTCTCACTGCAGCTTTGACGGTCAACGTTTAATAAGCCGCAAGCGAATGGAATCAAGCGGCCATGTCATGGCTACGGTGATTCAATTGAACATAAGGGCAAAGAGCATGATGACGTTCCTGATGGTGTACGCGGCCATAATGGCCATCCTGTCATTGGGGATGCTATGGAATTTCGTGACCGACACCGAAGGGGGGTTCGCCGGGCTCAGCGCCCTGCTGGCCGTCCTGTTCGGCGCGGCGGCCTTCTTCATCTACAAGTGGAAGGTCATAGGCTATTACTCACTGATCGCCGCCCTGGTCCTGGAGACCTTTCTGTTGCTTGCGGGCTTCGACACATCCTTCCCGGAGCTCATATCCTCCCTGACCGCGTTCCTGTCCAAGCTGATGGTGAACCTCTTCATCATCTTCTGGTTGCTGCAGGGGGAGCAACGCCGGTTGTTCAAGTGAGCTACAAACCCCTTACCCCTTCTTTCCACAGCTCCATTCTCCCGTCCTGATGATCCTCAGCGGACGGGCCAGATGCTGCATGTCCTGCATCAATCGACGCCGATGACGGCAGAGGGCGTACATGCCGTTACTGATTGCCCGTCTGGGTCCGGGTCAGAGCATGCAGCGGCTCAGACAGGGCCCTGGCCCTCGTCGATCAGCGCCGCCAGCATCCCCCTGCCCCGTCGGAACTTGCGCCGCAGCTCCGCCTCGGCGCGCTCCTCGGCGCCGCGGGGCGCCATGCTCCGCATGAGTATCTCGGTGCGGGGGCGGTGGCAGTCGCTGCACAGGGTCTTCAGGTTGCGGGGGTCGTCGCCGCCCCCCATGCTGCGCGGCAGCACATGATGCACCTCCACCAGCCACCCTGGCCGGGGGGACAGGTCGGCGCCGCAGCACGAGCATCTTCCGCCGTCCCTCTCCAGCACCATCGCCCGCAGCTTGGGCCAGAGGGAGTGGCGGAGCCTCGGTGTCAGCGGGGGGAAGGGGATGTCCTCGCCGGCGATGATCCGCTCCGCGTCGGCGAGGGCGCTGCAGAGCAGCGCCGCCCTGAAGCTGCCGTGACCATCATCGCAGCCGCATGGCGGCCGCGGAGAAGGGGGCCCGCCTCGCGTGCTACGGTGTGGGCAGAGGGCCATGGCCTCAAGGTCGCAATCGCTGAGGCCCTCCAGGCCTTGGTCCGAGAGACGGAGGCAGAGGGACCATCTCCTCCCCCCGCCGTCACGGAAGACGCAGTCCATGCCAAGGGATGCCCGCTCTCGATAATAAGAATGGCGAAAGGGGGTGGCTGAAAATGGGTGTCCCTCGGCCTTAACACGTCCTTTCATGGTCGTGGCTTGACGCCACCCTCGGGACACTGACCCGGCCGAGGGGTTTTGTCGGGCCCCGGGGTTTCCTGTCATTCACAGCGCGATTCCTCGCAGCTCGGCAGGGACCTAACGGGGCTCTGTGCGTCCGTTCCGACGGGGGAGGCTAGGCCTTTCCACTCGTGCGGAGCGGACGGATTTCCACCGCTCTGCGTGTATAAAAACGATTGCCTCTGACGCTCCATTTAAATCCTCTGACGGCCTTGGCCCTCGGAGGCGTGGGCATGGAGGGGCACAGCATCGAGCCTTTGAGGGCGGAGCGCATCGCGGAGGCGAAGGAGCTTGTCGACTCCGTATTCCCGCATCAGAATCCCGGGGAGAGGGCCAGCTTCCTGTTCTTGGCTGGCGAGGAGAAGCTCAGGCACCGCCTGATATACGCCATTCCCGGCATAGAGCTCCTCGAATTCTGGGCGGCCATCTCGCCGGAAGGCCGTCTGGACGGCATCAGCGGCCTCTACTCCATGCGCGAGGACCGCCATGAGGCGCTCTGGCTCGGCTGGTTCGCCGTGCGCCCGAGCGCACGCGGCCAAGGCGTGGGCGGGGCCCTGCTCCGCCGGGCGATAGACGAGGCCCGAGGCCGAGGCGCCCATTTCCTCCGACTCTACACCAGCGACAGCGAACTCATCGAAGGCGGGGACATGGCCCAAGAGGTCTACGAGCGCTATGGACTGGCCGTGAAGAAAAGCAAGAACGCCTTGGCCGGCGTGAGGGTCAGCAGGAAAGGCATTGAGACCGTGAGGGTCAATAAGATGATCCGGGAGCTAAGGCTGCGCTGACACGGCCCGAGGGCGATAAGATTAATACCTGGCAAGTAGAAACGCCGACATCCATGTTGGAACGCATGTTCGCCCCGCGGTCGATCGCGGTGGTGGGGGCCTCCCGCGACCGTAAGAAGGTGGGAAGCATGCTGCTGTCCAACCTCTTGGCGGCAGGCTTCGATGGATCCATCTCAGTGGTGAATCCCGGGGCCGATGAGGTCCAAGGGCTGCCCTCCTATCCATCGCTGACGGCCATCGAGGGCGATGTCGACCTGGCCGTGGTGGCGGTCCCCGCGGCCGCGGTCAAGGAGGTCCTTCTGGACGCAGAGAGGAAGAAGGTGCCCGCGGCGGTGGTGATCAGCGCCGGCTTCCGCGAAGAGGGCTCGGAAGGCCGCCGGCACGAGGAGGGGCTCATGGAGGTGGTACGCCGCTCGGGCATGAGGGTGGTGGGGCCGAACTGCTTCGGCATAATGGACTCGGCATCGAGGATGAACGCCACCTTCACCAGTCTCTGGCCGGGGACGGGCAACATCGCCCTCCTCTCGCAGTCAGGGGCGGTGGGCTCCACTGTCCTCGACTGGATGCTCAAGATGCGTCTGGGGATATCCCGCTTCGCCTCCCTCGGCAACAAGATGGACGTCGACGAGGCGGACATGCTGAGGCTGCTGGCCGAGGACGAGGGCACAAAGGTCGTGGCCGCATACATCGAAGGCCTGGAACGGGGAGGCCCCTTCCTCGAGGCCGCCGCCGAGACCAGCGCCGTAAAGCCGGTGCTGGTGCTTAAATCGGGCAGGTCGGAGTCAGGAGCGAAGGCGGCCTCCTCCCACACCGGATCGATGACCGGGAGCGACTCGGTGTACGAGGCCGCCTTCGAGAAGGCCAACGTGATAAGGGTGGACGACCTCGACTCCCTATTCGATGCGATCAACATCTTCTCCCGCATGCCGGTCATCGCCGCTGACGGCATCGCGATCATCAGCAACGCTGGCGGCCTGGGGGTGATGGCGGCCGATGCCTGCTCCGAGGAGGGGATAGCCCTCGCCCAGCTCTCCCGCGACACGATGGAGGCCCTGGAGGAGCAGATGCCTGACATCGCCAGCTCCCTGAACCCCATCGACCTGCGCGGCGACGCGAGTGCCGACATGTTCGTAAAGGCCATCGAGACGGTCTCCGGCGACCCCGCCGTGAACGGCATCGTGCTGCTGTCGGCGCCGGTGGACACCGTGGACCTCGACGCGGTAGCCGAGGCGGCGGTGGGGGCCTACGACGGCTCCATGCCGGTGACGGTATCATTCCCGGGAGGGTCGGACTGCGACCGCTCCTTGGAGGCGGTGAGGAAGGGAGGACTCCCCGATTTCCCCTCCCCGGAGCGGGCGGTGAGGGCGATGGCGGCCATGCTACGTTACCGCCAAAGCCTCGACGGCGAGGACCCCCACCCCGCACCCCGTGTCGAAGGCCGGCGCGAGGAGGCGAAGGAGGTGCTGCGCAGAGCCCTCGACGAGGGCCGCGACAGCCTCTCCGAGGAGGAGGGGAAGCTAATCCTGAGGGCTTACGGGGTGCCAGTGCCCGACGAGGGCAGCGCTGAGACCTGCTCCGAGGCCCTGGAGGTAGCTGAGGCCATCGGCTACCCGGTGGTGATGAAGATCGTTTCCGCGGACATTCTCCACAAGACCGACATCGGCGGCGTCATCGTCGGCATCGATGACGCTGAAGCGGTGAGGGAGGCATTCTCCCTGCTGATGGAGAGGGCGAGGCGCGCCTTCCCCCAGGCGAAGGTGGAGGGCGTGTCGGTGCAGAGGATGGTCAGGGGGGAGGAGGTGATAGTCTCGATGGTCAGGGACGAGACCTTCGGGCCGGTGCTTAGCTACGGGATGGGCGGGGTGTTCGTGGAGATATTGAAGGAGGTCAGCCAGCGGGTTCTGCCGCTTACGATGCAGGAGGTCGATGGATTGATAAGGTCGAACAAGGCATACCAATTGCTGAGCGGCGCCCGTGGGCGGCCCCCCGCCGACGTGGGGTCGTTGACGGACATCGTGGTCAGGGTGGCGGGCATCGCCGCCGACCTGGAGGAGATCCAGGAGCTGGAGATCAACCCGGTGATGGTGGGCAGGATGAAGGAAGGCAGCTGGGCGGTGGACGCCCTTGTCACTCTGAGGAGGACGGACGAATGAAGAAGATCTATCTGGTGTCGGTGGGGGAGAGGTCAGGGAAGACCCTGGTCTCCTTGGGGATAGCCCGCAACTTCCCCGGGAGGGTGCGGTTCTTCAAACCGTTCCGGGAGAACCTGGTGAACACGCCCAAGGGCCTGGTCGACCAGGACGCGTTCCTCATGGCCGAGGTGCTGAAGATGGACGACCTCGGGCCGCTCTCGCCGCTGGTCTACGACATATACGACCCGGTGGCGATGGAGGACATCACCAAGGCGTTCGAGGAGGCCTGCGCCGGCGCCGAGCTCGCCCTGGTGGAGGGCAGCCGCGACCTGACCACCGGATTCACCCATGGGCTGTCGCACATAGACATCGCCAAGGCCTTGGGGGCCTCCATACTCCTGGTCTCCTCCGACGACCCGCTGGCGATCGACAGCGTCTCCATGTTCGATTCGCTCTGCCGCGAGCGCGGGGCGATCATCTCCGGCGTCATCCTCAACAACTGCGAGAAGAGCAAGGCGAGGAGGGTCCTCGAAGAGAAGGGGCTGGAGGTCATCGGCGAGATACCCAACATACCCGACCTCAAGTCGTTCAAGGTATGGGAGGTGGTCGAGCTCATGGACGCCAAGGTCCTGGCGGGCGAAGGCGGCCTCGAGAAGGACGTCAAGAGCCTCCTGGTCGGAGCGATGAACCCGCAGACCGCCATCCGCTACATGCGCCGCAGCCATGGGAAGGCGGTCATCACCGGGGGCGACAGGACGGACATACAGATGGCCGCCCTCTCCACCGACACCTCGTGCATCGTGCTCACCGGTGGGATAAGGCCTTCGAAGACCGTCATGTCACGGGCCGAGGAGATCGACGTGCCGCTGCTGCTGGTGGAGTACGACACCCTCACATCGGCGGAGATGATAGAGCACTTGATAGCCCGCATCGAGCCGAGGGACCGCAAGAAGCTCGATCAGATAACCCGCGTGGTCCGCACCAAGGTGGACCTGGAGAGCATCTGGTCCTAGTCCTCGATTATCCTCTCGGGAGCGCCGGCGAAGCTGACCAGGGAATAGGCCTCCATGAAGTGCAGGGAGCCGGGTATCACTATGGTGTGCATCGGGCCCCCCAGGTCCTTGGCCATCAGCTCGCTGGCGGTGCCGGCGGCGACGCTCTCCTCCTCGCCGCCCACGCGGGAGGCCACGCATAGGACCGTGTCATCGTCCAAGAGGCCTCCCCCGAAAACCTCCTCCGCCGCCAGCAGCCATTCCAGCCCCTCCTCCGCGCTCATGAAGCGGCCCTCCTCGGCCCTTATGTCCAGAAGCACCATCGAATGCAGTCCCCGCGCCTTGTTCTCCAGAAGATGGTCGTAGGGCGACCGGGGGAGGTAGTCCCCCTCCCGCAGGGGGAGGGTCACGGTGCGGCCGAGCTTGTAGGGCTGCAGCCCCAGGGACGAAGGGCAGGCGGAGAAAATGGATATGCCATGGAGCAGCCTGGTCCTGACGCCCTCCTCCTCCGCCCTGATGCGCAGGTCGATATGGGTGGTGGCGGCCATGCTGTCCCCGGCGGTGACGAAGGCGACCTTGGCCCCTTTGGCGGCCTCGATCACCTGCTCGCTCTCCTCCACGCCGGCACGGTCCAGCATTACCACCTCTTTGCCAACGGCCTCCTCCAGGCTCTCCTTTCCGCCGTCCAGGAGTACGGACGTGTAGAATTCAGCGTAGATCTTGTCGCAGTCCTGCAGCTCGCGCAGGGCCTTGACGGTCATGCCCTCGGCGCCGCTCAGGCCCAGTCCGATGAACAGTAGCTCGCCGTCGCTCATCGGCGCCACAACAGGATAGCCGTTATTAACGGTTCCCCTGCCGCAAACCCAATTATACCCAATGCCCTTCCCGGTCCCATGGGATGGTGCCTGAAGGTGCCGCTCGCCGAAGGCGAGGACTGCCGCAGCAGCCTGCGGGAGAAGGGACTGCTAGACATGTCCCGGGCGATACAGAGGGAGGAGGACCACCTCCTCGTCCCGGTCGCCGGCCCGGTGCGCATGGACGGCGCCGAGCTGGTGGAGCGGGAGCTCCCGGCCTTGGAGCGCAAGGAGACCGACTACCGCCGGCTGGTGGAGCTGCCCGAGGGGCTAGAGAGGCTGCTGCCCAGCTCTTATGACGTCATCGGCGACGTCGCCATCCTGAAGCTGGAGCGGGACCTGGTCCCCTTCGCCTCTGATGTGGCGGAGGCATTGATGGCGGCCAGCCCGAGGCTGAGGTCCGTGGCCTTGGACCGGGGGGTCAGGGGCGAGACCAGGGTCAGGGACCTCGAGGTTGTCAAGGGCGATGAGGACCTGAGCAGCGTGCACACCGAGTACGGCGTGTCCATGGAGGTGGACCCGTCCTTGGCCTATTTCAACCCCCGCCTCGCGCGCGAGCGGAGGAGGGTGGCCTCCCTGGTGAGGGAGGGCGAGCTGATAGCCGACCTCTTCGCCGGAGTCGGGCCCTTCCCCCTCGTGATCTGCAGGCACTCCCATCCCCAGAAGGTCTACGCGATGGACATCAACCGCGATGCGGTGGAGATGATGGAGCGCAACATAGCCCGCAACCGGATGGAGGGCCGCATAGTCGCCCTGCACGGGGACGCCCGCTCCCTGCTGCCTCGGCTGCCCGCCCTCGACCGGGCGATAATGAACCTTCCGCAGTCGGCGGAGGAGTTCCTGGACATCGCCTTGGAAAAGGTCAGGAGGGGAGGGACCATCCATCTCTACCGGATAATGGAGAGGGACGAGCTCACCGCGTTCCAGGACAGGGTTCTGGACGAAGCGGCCTCCCTCGGCCATGACGTTGCCGTGGAATCGGTCCATGAGCTGAAGAGCTACTCGCCCCGCATGTCGGTGTACTGCTTCGACATAATCCGCTGACTCAACGCTTCAACGGCTCGAGGGTGACGCCCTTCTGCCCCTGATAGTTCCCGCTGCGCTCGGAATAGGCCCTCTCTGCCGGCGAGTGCAGCGCCTCGAAGACCATCTGGCAGAACCTTTCGCCGATGGGCAGCTGCAGGGCCTCCTCCGATGCGTTAAAGGCCCCCAGGGTCAGCGTGCCCTCGAAGCCGGCATCTATCTTCCCGAAGGCCCCCACGGCGCCGCGGCGTATCCAGGTGGTCCTCAGCCAGAGCTGGGCGCAGACGTCCGACGGCAGGCCGACCGACTCCGCCGTGGAGACGTAGAACATGCTGCCCGGAGGGATCGACGCGATGCCGCTGTCCACCACTCCGCCGTCCGCGGTGCGGACCTCGGCGATCCTCAGGTCGTAGCCGTTGGGGGTCAGGCAGGACTCCTGGAATCCGGATATCTTCAGCACAGCTCTGCCGATCATATCGACGATGGCATGGTCGGGAAGGACGCACATGCAATGCTCAACGCACTATGCGATAAAACCGATTCCCTCACTCCATCATGGTGTTTATCACGAGCTCGGCGAGGTCGGTGGAGTACTCGCCCACGCGGCGGATCGAGCCAGCGATGAGGCTTATGGCGATCGACTCCTCCACCTCATGCTCCTGGGCCATGCGGTTGATGTTCCTGCATTGCTCCACCAGAGGCCCCATGCCTTCGATGGTGTCGTTTGCCAGGTGGAGGTCCCGGTTGAACCATGAGTCCACCGCCGACATGAGGATGGCGAGCGCCTTGTTCCCGGCGTTGCGTATCTGCTGCACCACCTCCATGCTGACTCCCGCCTCGATCAGCTCGCGGGAGTTCTTGGCTATGTGGACGGCATGGTCCCCCACCCTCTCCAGGATCCTCCCCACTGTGAAGTTGGCGGTGATCTCCATGTGCGGCATGCCTATCTTCTGGGACACCAGGGAGTCCCGCTGGGCCATGTTCGACTGCCGCGATATCAGCCATTCCAGGCGGTCGATGTCCCGGTCCCTCTCGATGATGTCCTCGACCTTCTCCATATCGCCGTCCTCCAGCGCCTGGAAGGCATCGGAGAGCATGTTGCCCACCAGGACCCTCATGCGGTCGATGGACTTGTTGAAGCGCATCTCCGTGGGGTCTATCAGATCCTTGAGGATGATGCTGCTCTCACTCTCCTCCAGGATCTCCAGGCCGATGGCGATCTGCGTCAGGGAGGACACCGCGTCCCTGACGCTCGAGGGCATCCTCCCTTGCGAGCGTACCTCCAGAACCGAGAATCCGGCGATGTAGGCACCCACCATCTTGCGGTAAAGGAAGGCGGGGTCCTCCTCTCCGTCCACATCGAAGACCTTGGTGCTGACGCTGCTCTCCCATCTCGAGGGGGGAGTGACGATCAGGCTGCCGTCCGGACGGGTGACGAGGCCGAGGGAGTCGTTCTTCTTCAGATCGATCGATTTAGCCCATTCCTTGGGGAGGGTGATCACGAACGACGAACCACCTGTGACCTGAACCTTGCGGATCTCCACGGGACTACCTCAGTGTGGGATGAGGTTTCTCTCTATATATCTGATTCTGTTTCAATATAGAAGCGATTCAAGGTCCCCTTTATAAAGCAACGAGGATCACAGCGATTCCGCATGGTGAAGATGTCAAAGTCTCGCATAGCGGACCATGGCGTCAAGTGCTGGAATGCCGCAAAACAGCGTATACTAGTGGATTATATATGTATAGAGTCAGATAAAGTATAAATGATAACTATATAGATGATATTATTATGTATATATTATTTCGAATAAGTATATATTGAATGCCGGAACTGTATCCTCCGAGGTATAAATTTGGCAGAACAAGGCCTAAAGCAGCTGGTAATCGTGGCCGTGGTGGTCGCCCTGCTCACAGCGGGGACCATGACGGTCTTCGGCGGCGGGTCGGGAGGAGATGAGACGGAGATAAAGATCTCGGGATCCACCACTCTCTTCCCCATCATGACCGTGTTCCAGGAGCAGTATGAGAAGGAGACCGTGGGCGTGAGCCTAACCATATCAGGAGGCGGCTCCGGCATCGGCATCAACAACGCCGCCGAGGGGCTGTCCGACATAGGCATGACCTCACGCGACGTGCGGGACAGCGAGATGGACGCCAACCCTGACCTGAAGATATACATCATCGGCTATGACGGTGTGGCGATAATCGTCGGCGACAACGCCGGCGTCACCGCCCTGACAGTTGAGCAGGTGAGGGACATCTTCGCCGGCGACATCAGCAACTGGAACGAGGTGGGCGGCAACAACGCTCAGATCTCGGTCTACAACCGCGACGACGCCTCCGGCACCCGCGATGCGTTCGACACCCTGGTGATGGGCGACAAGGACACCAAGTCCGGGGCGAACATCGTGGCCTCCAACGGCGCCATGAGGACCTCCGTCGCCGGCAACCCGAACGGCATCGGTTACGTTGGGCTGAGCTTCCTTGACGAGAGCACGAACGCCCTGTCCATCATCGTCAACGGCACCCCTGTGGAGCCCACCGCCGAGAACGTCGCTTCCGAGGAATACCCGATATTCCGCAACCTGATACTCGTCACCAAGGGCGACCCCACCGGGTGGGCCGCAGCCTTCTTGGAGTGGTGCATGCAGCCCACCGCCCAGAAGCTCGTCGCCTCTGAGGGATTCGTGCCTCTGTACGAGTGAGCGACGAACGGCCAAACCCCTTACTTCTCTTTTTCATCCTCTGTATGGATTATGGGCTATGGGTTCAGAACGGCCAAACGATGAAGATCATCGGCAATGATACCATTATGACGAGGAACTGCATCGGCAGCCCCATCGGCCAATAGTCGGTGAACCGGTATCCGCCGGGCCCCATGACCAACGTGTTCGATTGGTGGCCGATGGGGGTCAGGAACGCACAGGAGGCGCCGATGGCCACCGCCATCAGCATGGGGTCCGCGGAGACCCCCATCCTCAGCGCCGTCTCTATCGCTATGGGGGCCATGAGAACAGCGACCGCAGCGTTGTTGACGATGTTCGAGAGCAGCATGGTGGCCACCATTATCACCAGCAGGGCGATGTGCGGGGTCATTATGTCGCCGGCACTCAGTATGCCCTCGGCGATTAGCGTCGTGCCTCCCACGGTGTCCAACGCCCCTCCCACCGGGATCATCGCCCCCAACAGTATGATTATCGGCCAATCGATGCTGCTGTATATCTCCCGTGCCGGAACCAGCCCTATGAGGATCATCGCGAGCGCGACGACCATCAGCGCCACAGCGATGGGGAGGAGCCCCGCCGCCGCCACCAGCAGACCGGACGCGAACAAGGCTACGGCCACGTATATCCTCCTCGGCCTACCCAGGCTTATCTCTCCGCTGGCCAGGGGAAGGAGCCCCAAGGCGGGCACGGTCGATGCCAGCACCTCGCGGGGGCCCTGCAGCAGCATGAGGTCGCCCTCCTTGATCATCACAGATTCAAGGCTTTTAGCGATGTCCCGGCCCTGCCTGGCCAGTGCGAGTAGGTTCACACCGTAGCGCTCATGGAGGCGGACCCCGCTCAGTTTGCGGCCTATCATGGGGGAGTTCTGGGACACCACCACCTCGACCACATCGACCTCTTCGGAGGAAGCGATGTCGGAATTGAAGCTCCTTCCCTCGCCCAGCTCCAGCCCGATTTCGTCAATGAGCATCTTTATGCTTTCGGTGTCCCCTCTGACTATGAGTATGTCCCCCGCATTCAGGACCTTGCGGGAGGAGGGCGCCTTTATGGTGTCGCCCCTGCGGACGATCGCCAGTAGGACGATGTCCCCGTCGCTCATCCGGTAAAGGTCCATCACCCGCTTGGATACCATCTCCGAACCCTTGGGGATCTTCAGCTCGGTTACGTAATCGCTTATGTGCGCTACAAGCTGCCCCGCCTCAGCATCGTCCCTCTGCGGGATGAGCCTCCAGCCCAGAAGAACGATGAACAGCAAGCCCGCGGCGAGCACCGACAGGCCAACCGGAGCGAAGTCGAACATGCCGAAGGGGTCCGCTCCCGTCTCGGCTCTGGCCATGGCTATGACTATGTTGGGGGGAGTCCCTATGAGTGTCACCAACCCTCCCAGCAAGGACCCGAAGGCGAGGGGCATGAGGTAGAGGGACGCAGGCCTTTCATGCTTCCTCGCCATGCGCACCGCGATCGGCAGCATCAGGGCCATGGCCCCGATGTTGTTCATGAATGCGGACAGCACGGCCACGGTCAACGTCAGCACCGCCAGCTGGACGATGAAGTCCTCCCCCGCCTTGGCCATCGACTTGGTGATCACATCGATGAGCCCGGAGTTGAGCAGGCCC
>SL_5KL_010_SEDDRAFT_10001429_pt1 | contig 14448 bp, 14 predicted proteins | sample SodLakKL_010_SED_FD_9118 | JGI IMG/M metagenome (IMG submission 9118)
ATTGGGCACGTCGTTCTTTCTTCCCGGCCGTTTCGGTTCAGATCGGAGTGCGACAGGCTGGTGAACATTATTCAGTTGCTACCCGGACACATGCTTCAAGTGTCCCAAGCCGGGGGAGAACACCACACATCGTCGGAAGATAGGAAAACGCCTTGCCTGAGTTTGTCATCACCGAACCAAGCCGATCTGTAGCCGGGGAGACAACCATACAGGTGTCTGCATATACATGCGCACCTGACTTCTCTATGGCAGCGGCCAGATCATGGTGTTCTTCGATCATCTCCTTTGATGTAAACACAAAAAAATCCATCTTCACCATCTTCCCGGCCAACAGCTCCGCAACTCTTCTGAGTTCATCTTCCGAGAGATGAGGGCACCCGATGGCAACCGCATTTACTTCGATATCGGAATAAACCGAGAGGACATCTGAGGTTGGGATCGTGATCGCTTCCAGCTTCCTGTCAGATATTGCATCACGGAAGAACGGCAGCCGTGACTCGGGAGTGATATCCTCTACATGAAAGAGAGCAACCGCCCCTGTTGCCGCCATCGCCGCCCCAAGGGCTTTTAAACTGTCACGGTTCCCCCTGATCCCCCGAAAGAGTGGAATCCTGTTGCCTGCGATTTTTCCAACAAGATAGCCGAGCGCACCATACTCTGAAATGCCCCATTCGTGTGCAGCCACCGGATCGTCTACCTGGATGACGATATCCGGGAGCCTGTTTTTCATAATATGCAGACCGTACTCAGGAGTCTTTCCTATCAATGCAGAAGCAAGGGCAGATGGCCCCCCTTCACGATTCGTCCGTGCACCGATAACTGAGTTGGCATAGGAGACTGCGGACGATTCTGACCAGGCAAGATGATCACCATACGACACGATCCGGTGATAGTAGGGGGTGCAGGTACATGAGAGCTGAATGCCAAGTCTCCTATATGCGTCAAGGATCTCCTGCTGTCTTCTGGCAAACGCCTCATCAATCCCCATCTCTCTCCATGCATCCCTGGGCATCCCGATCGGGTTTAAGAAGGCAGGGACAACCGCACGGGCATTCAATCCAGAGAGCCATTCAAGACCGGCATCTCCGATCGTTTTGTATGACGCTCCTGAAACCTGCACACTCGAAACAGGGATCAGCCGCTCAGCATCATAGACCTTCCCAAGAGCGATTAATATCTCAAGCATCATCCTACGTGTCTCTCCATACTCCCCTGATAGAATCTCTTCATCAGATCGGTCCAGCTCCATTATGCATCCCATCCTGCTCTGATAAACTCATCTTCCTTCCCAAGCGGCATCGTTGCATCCACACCCACCTTGACATTCACCCCGTCAGCGATCCTGGATGGATCAAGCGAGGAACCCCTGACACCGGAGACGACCATGATATCACGGTCACCACGGACACGGGTTGCAATTGCGAATTCAACATCTTCGGGGTCATGGATCGCGATATCTGAATCAACAACCACGACATGTTTAAGTGATGTATGTGCGGTAAATGCCGCCATAATGGCGTTTTTCCCATCACCTTCAGTCTGTTTTTCAATCTGGACGACTCCATGGAGATATCCTGCACCACCTCTGGTCAGGAGGACATCCCTGACTTTTGTCACGCCAGCAACCGACTGGTAGATCCGTGGCTCATAGGGAGCGCCCATCAGGAGGCGGTGTTCTGCACCTGATGGAAGGATACCATGATAGATCGGGTCTTTTTTCGTGGCGATACCGGTAATCTCGATCACCGGCTGGTCGCGGATCGGATCATAGGTGCCGGTAATATCAACAAACGGACCTTCTGCCTGGGTTTTATCCGTAAGGTATCCCTCCAGCACAAACTCAGCTTCCGGGACACGGACGTTATTGTTAAGGGTTCGCACACAGATCTCGCCACCCATCAGTTCAGCGGCATATGCAAGCTCTTTTCCTTCGGGGACACGTGTGCATGAGGCAAATATCACTGCGGGGTGAACACCGATCGCGATTCCGACCGGTAAAGGTTCACCATGTTCATGGGCAGACCGCATGAGCTGGAAGGTATGCCGCCCTTCAACGATCCTTGCGACACAACGGTTGCTTCCTGCAACAAGCATCCTGTGGATTGCAGCATTCTCAACCCCGCGGTAACTCGAAAAGACGATCCCGGCGGTTATGTATGGACCTGCATCCAGAGGAAAATGGGTCATCACAGGGAGAGAGTTCAGATCACACGTATGGGTCGAAAGCGACCCCTCATCAACGATCTCACCAGTGTATCTGCAGGAAGCAAGCCGCCGGACGATACTGTCAGCATCCATAGAGAGGGCAGTTGCAAGCGTCTCCCTGTTTGCAGTCAGGTTCATAACGCCACGATAATTACGGGCCATTTTGTGGAAGAAAAGTGTTTTATCAGTTCCATAGGCCATCTTAGGTGCTTCAAACATTGTCGAAACATTTTCCTCGATATCGATCAACAGGTCTGCTTCCCGCAACTCTTCAATGAATTCACGCATGATATCCACTCCATCGCGATCCGATTGTATGCTTGATTCCAAGGTGATCCAGGATCCGCGAAACAATCATATCAGCAAGATCTGCAATCTGTTCCGGCCGCTGGTAGAACGGGGGTGATGCCGGGAGTATCACTGCACCAGCATCATGGGCAGCAAGCATATTGATAAGATGCACCCGTGAATATGGTGTCTCCCTTGGCACAAGAATCAGCGGTCGCTTTTCTTTTAAACAGACATCTGCTGCACGGCCAATCAGGGTATTTGAGATACCATGTGCTATCCCGGCAAGAGTTTTCATGGAGCATGGGACGATGACCATTCCATCGAACTGAAACGATCCACTTGCTATGCCAGCGGAAAGGTCTTTATTTTCCTCCCGGATGACATCAAATCCAGAAAACGATACTCCTTCAAGATCTGCAATCAGTTCTCCTGTTTCACTCACGACCAGGTGAACCCGGCATTCTTTATGCAGGATTTCGATCAGCCGTTTTGCATAGATCATTCCGCTTGCACCGCTCACCCCTATAACCAGTTCTTTCATACAATCACACTCCCTCGTTTTCAGTATCTATTGGAAGTTTATCCTGTTTTGTTATCCGACGAATCCTGAGCACCTCAGCTGCTGCAGCAAACACCCGTTTTCGGTGTTCCTCTGGACAGTAAACACCAAGCCGCCACTGTGATCGCCGGATCTCGTTCATACTCTGGATCAAGGGGGAGATCTCCTCAAGGGAAACGATATCATGGCGGTTTTGAACCATGACACCCATCGTCATGTCTCCGGGGAATTCGGGGATGTCCACACAGACCTCATGCGATGCAACACCGGCACGATCGGCTATTTCTTCAGCCAGCATAAACGAGTCGGCAAGGCCGGGTCGGGGCATCTGCACTTTATTCATGGAAGCAGCCCCGACATATACTGCACGTTTATAGAGTTTCCTGGTGAGAAGGCGGTGGATCATCTCACGGGTGATCCTGCCTGGCGATTCACGGAACGTGACAATGCAGGCAGGATCATCCATCCTGACCAGTGATTTTGGATCTCCCCCTGCATCACAGTGCGATACCGCTGCGATTAAAAACATCCTCTCGGCAATTCGTGAAACATGGTGGAAGTAGACAGACGGCCGCATCAGTGTGCGTGCGACAAGGAGCGACTCTGCCGCCTGTATACCGGATTCATCCAGATGGATACCGGACCGGGTAAGCACAGTACTTCGTATGATCCGGTGGACATCGACAGAACCATAAGGAACACCCGTGTAATGAGCATCACGATTGAGATAGTCCATCCTGTCGACATCAATTTCTCCATGAATTACTCCGGCAAGCCGGTGTCTGCCTGTGATAATCTCTGACACTTCAGCAGGATCCACTCCCAGAGAGGCAAGGGCAGGATTGGTCTGTTCGTCCTCCAGCAGATCAAGTACAGAATCATGGCCACGGCCGCAGTATGCCTGGAGTATCGGCTCGATCGCATGCGAAAACGGGCCATGGCCGATATCGTGAAGAAGAGCAGCTGCCCGGAGGAGCAGGGTTTCGTCCTTGCTCAGTGAGAGGCGCCTGCAGAGGTGGGTGGCAAGGTGCATGGTTCCGAGGGCATGCTCAAAGCGGCTGTGGTTAGCACCCGGGTACACAAGGAACGAAAAGCCGAGCTGGCGAATCATCCGCAGGCGCTGAACTGGAGGTGTGTCGAGAAGAGAGCGTATGCCCTTATCCACTTCGATATCTCCATGAACCGGGTCCTTGATCATCTTCGATCTGCGACCATCCGTACCCGGCAGCCCGGTATTACGCATGATCTGATCTATGAGGCACGAGGAGTATTATAAACCCCCTTACGCAACTGGCCCGAAGAGGCAGAGTTATGAAAAGTGGAAGTGATAATCGGCGGACTCCTGGATGATGAAGCCGGTGATTGCCCAATTCTCCCGGGTGAGTGGAGCGCGGGGTTTTTTGCAGGGACAGGAGATTTGATCCCGGCAAAGGCTCTTTACTTCAGGCATTGAGATCATCTGTATGATTTGTCTTCTGTCAGGGGGAACCGGAACACCAAAGTTAATCCAGGGTATGCGCCAGATTGTAAACGATACCGAACTATCTGTTGTTGTCAATACTGCCGAAGATATGTGGGTCTCTGGCAACCACCTTTCGCCTGACATCGATACCGTTCTGTATCTCTTTGCCGGTATCCTTAATACAGAAACCTGGTGGGGGATACGGGGGGACAGTTTCGAGACGAACCGGTACCTGGAGCGGATCGGGATGGCCGAACCGATCGCAATCGGGGATCGGGACCGTGCCGTTCATATTGCGAGAGGAGATCTGCTCAGGCAAGGAAAGACGCTCACCGATGCAACAGCGGCAGTTGGAGAGGCTCTTGGTGTTTGTGCAGCTGTCCTTCCGATGTGCGACACCCCTGTTGCAACCCATGTGGCCACAGAGTCCGGGCCCATGCATTTCCAGGAATACTGGGTCAAACACAGGGGCAATGTACAGATCTCAGGGATCATTCGTCGGTTTGAGACACCTCCAGTTGCAACAGACGCGGTGATCGAAGCAATACATAACAGCGAAGCGGTAATTATCGGGCCCTCAAATCCTGTGACGAGCATCGGGCCTATCCTTGAATGCGAGGGTGTTTGGGATGCGCTATCAGATGCGTTTGTTATTGCCGTCAGTCCGTTTATCGGAAGCCGTCCGGTTTCGGGCCCTGCAGCTGCACTGATGCAGGCGTGGGGACGAAGCCCGGATTCACGAGGGACACGTGATGCGTATGGTAGTATCGTCGATGTCTTTATCCAGGACATCACAGACGAAATAGAGGTTCCCGGCAGTCTCAGGCTTGACACCATGATGACCGGGATGAAACAAAGCGAGTCCCTTGCATGGGATCTCTTGTCGATTGTGCCGGGCAGGTAACCAATACTACACGTAATAGCATAGGGGCAGGTGCGACTCCTTCCACAATCTTTTGTTCATCCGGATCATCCCAACCACATTTCTACTCGTGTAATGGAAAACCTGGTTCAGATGGTAGCCCTGAATACGCACCATATTCGCATAGAGAGCAAATGGCAACCCACCATCCCTTCCAAACTGCCAGCCGGGATTACCCGGGTGCCATGAAGGCTCCCGATCGCCATCGAACCAGAATACGAAATAGGGCTGAGATACCGTCCTGTTCAGATGATGACAGGGTATCGGTGACTGTAATGTACTGATTCTCTGTGTGGGTGTAACTGCCTTCTCTATTCGTCACGGTGAGCCGGATGGAATATATCCCGGCTTCTGTAAACGTATACACCGGGTATTTTTATATTTGAGAACTCAACCCAGCCATTCCCGTTTGTATAGCTCCATTTCCATTCTCTCACAAGAGCAGGCGATTGATCAAGAAACCGGACAGTGAAGGGGGCCTTTCCCCTGTTCTGGACTGCAGTGAAGGTAACTGCCGGACTGATACTGCCGATAGGCGCGAATTTCTGGATGCGGTGGTTCCAATAATCTGCCACATAGACATTGCCATCATCATCCACACAAACGGCCTCTGGCTGGATGAACTGGCCATCGCCAGTGCCCTTCGAGCCCCATGTAGTAATGAAGGTCCCGGTGCTCTTGAACACCTGGATCCGATCATTCGCCCAATCAACTACAAAGACATTCCCGGAACCATCGACCGCGATGCCAATTGGATAATTGAACTCCCCATCACCAGTGCCCTTAGCACCCCACGTTCTGATGAAGGTGCCTGTGCTGCTGAACACCTGGATTCGTTGGTTCCCCCAGTCGACGATATAGACGTTGCCATCACCATCCACCGCGATGCCATGTGGCCCACGTAACTGCCCATCGCCAGAACCAGAAGAACCCCATTCTGTGATATAATTGCCCTCAGCATCGAATTTCTGGATGCGATTATTACTCGTGTCAGCCACATACACATTGCCATTGCCATCTACTGCAATACCCGTTGGAGAATTGAACTCGCCGTCGCCAGTGCCCTCAACACCCCATGTTCTGATAAAGGTGCCCGTGTTGCAAAACACCTGGACACGGTGATTTCTATAATCTGTTACATAGACGTTGCCGCCTGTATCCACTGCGATGCTCCGTGGCTCGTTAAACTGCCCATCGCCGTCACCTTCAGCACCCCAGTTTCTGATGAAGGTACCATCACCATCAAACATCTGGATCCGATGGTTGCTGCGATCAGTCACATAGAAGTTGCCAGCTTCATCTATCTCAATACCCCAGGGCCTGTGGAACTGACCATCCCCGGCGCCCTCAGTACCCCATTCCAGGACGAATTCGTATGCCCCGCCTGCCTGCACCCCTGTCGCCACGCATGTGCAGAGTATCAGCAAGGCAAGGAAGATCCGGAATTTTCTGTTTATATAGAGGATTTTCATGGATATCATGTCTCTTCGTTATATCGTGCAGGATAATGAAATAGATCATTATACAAATAAAGACTTCCTGGATATTCATCGTAGCCATAGGAAGCCGCCCAGAGCCCTTCCCCATTGCAGAAATAATGGAATCTGGAAAAAGGCTCAGAAATCTGGATACGATACGTTTGCGATAGCTACTTTTGTTTTCGCCTGACCTTCATGGCATTGATTCGTGAGCTGAGAAAACCCCGCTGTTCCAGGGGGAATACTCCCTCCTTTACGGAGCGGACGTCCTCAACCGAATAGAAAGCATGTGGATTGAAATGTTTGATCTGGTCGATTACTTCCGGAAGGCATGACCGGTTGATCACAAGAAAGATCAGCTTGACCTCTCCGGTTGCACCTTCTGCATTAATTGAGGTTATCCCATAATTCTTCTGTTTTAAAGAATCAACGAGTTGTGTGGCATCCCGTTTTGTGATCACCCTGACAATCACCTGGCCGATTGAGAGCTTGTCTTCAAGAAGGATTCCAGTATAATTACCAAGAGCAAAACCAAGACCATATGCAATATAACAGGCGGGATTATCAAGGTTCTTCATGATCTCGCCAATGGCAAGAAGCCAGATGATCACCTCGAAAAACCCGATGGCGGGGGCAAGATGGCGATATCCGCGTGCAACATAAATAATCCGGATCGTCCCCATACTGACATCGGCAATCCGCGCGATAACGATGAGAATAGGTATGATGACCCAGGTATAGAGATCTGCAAGAAGAATACCAAAGATCTCCATTCAGTCATCTCCAGCTATTACAAAAAATGGTGGGGGTTTATAAGACAAAGACTGCAGCAGCGATGACCGTCACCCATCGGCCATCGGGATCGCCCTCTGCCGACTGGCAGATATGGGTTGTCTTGATTATCTGGCCGCTTGCTTTATAGATCTGTTCCCGCTCCTGCCATGCTTTATCGGGATCGAACTCGATCCCGAGTGTTGATGCCAGCATTGTAGCTGCAAGATCTTCAGCATATTCTCCTGATACAAAGGCGGTTTCTCCATATGCATGGTGCTCTGACAGATATCCGTACTCATTCGCCTGTTTTGGCAGCGCAAGACCAATTGCAGAAGATAACAGCCGGTTCGGTTCGTTTGTCTCGTTTCGAGCCATCACACAGTAGACAATCTCACCGGTTTGAAGAGATTTCAAACCGTCCTCACAGGATATAATCTCAGCATGTGGAGGGAAGATGCTGGAGACATAGACGAGGTTGAACTTTTCAATGCCCGCCTTTCTCAGCGCTAACTCAAATGAGGCGAGTTTGTCCTTGTGTATACCTACACCCTTGGTAAAGAAAACCTTTGATGGGACAACCATATCCATCATTCGTATTGCCGGAGGTTTATACTTTATCCGGTAGGAACCCGGTTAATTCCCCCATACCACGTGTGATCCAACCCCAACTGGGATGATTTCATGGTATTGGGAGAGGGCGATCGTTGCCTTGAGTCCTGTGCAATGGCAGGGATAGATCCGCTTGATCCCTGATCGCGCGCACCAGTCTGCAACATCGGCGATCCTTTTGGGTGTGGCCGAATGCAGATGGAGACCGCCAATGACGGCTGATATACGTTCCTCCCCACAGATATGGCGCGCATATGCAACGGTATGTTCAATCCCGGCATGGGTACACCCGCAGATGAGAACAAGACCTTCATCCGATGTATACACAAGACATGAGTCCTCGATCACGGGATCCGGCACCCAACCCTTCGTGGTCTCGACAAACGCACTGCTTTGTGCAATCCTATCAGGGTGAGGACGCGGAATTTCACCAAGGAACCAGATCCGATCTGTTACCCGGACAGGCACCGTTGATGTCCGCACGTCTCCAAAACCGGACAGGTATTGTGGGGAAACCGGACAGCCAACATCCACCTCTTCCTTTCCCTTCTTCCTCCTGAATGTTTCGGGGTGGGTGATGAATGTCGGCCAGGTCCTGCTCCTTTTTTCTATCGCTGATCGGACATGATATGCTGCCAGGGAAGGCAGGCCCCCGGTATGATCAATATGGCCATGAGAGAGGATGACGTTGTCTACATTGAGGAGGTCAATTTCCATTGCACAAGCATTCTGGATAAAAAGATCCGAATACCCGCAGTCGAACAGAATGCTCGCTTCGTCATCCTGTATGAAGAAGGAAAGAGCCGGCTCTCCCCGGAAATACCGATCAGTCATGGTCGTGTTTTCAACAAGGACAGTGAGATGCATGGATAAATCACATTGCCATCCTGAGACAAAAGACTCTTTCCTATAACGGCACATGATCAGGTATGGATAACCGAACCATCGTTTGTCTCATATTCTTTCTCACTGTGGTGCCTGCTTGCTCTGGATTCGTCATAGAAGAGGTACATGGCCTGCCGCAAGGCTATCTCGAATCTGGTGCGGTGCAGGAGATCGACGTTTTCCTGTGGTTCCCTGATTTTGATGCCATAACAGTTCCCTCTGATGACTCCCTTACTCTGAATACCGATCTAAAAAACCCGAAATGGACCGTTATCCTGAAGCGATCCGGAGTAGAGACGGTGATCAGAACCTCTTCAAGAACAAGGGAGACGGTTCCGGGATGGGATATCTCGTATCCCACCTCAAATGATGTGCGCCTTATAGTCCAGCTCAGAGGAGCCGTACCGGATATGGGATCACCAGATCACATCTCCATCCTCAGCATTCGCCAGCTCGACCGGACCTATCAGCTCCGCCCGGAGAGAGAATATTCGGTATCCCAGATCGCATATCCTGCAGGAGAGGTGCCATCAGGGACACCTCCCGATCCGGTTATTATCTCACCTCCGCCCCCTGATCTCTCGGCATTTACCGTCTCTCCCAGATACACAACACCCAGTCGGGATCTTGGCCCCGGAGAAACAGTTACGCTCAGGACATACCTGACATTCAACCGGCATCCGCAGACAACGTTCCCACTAACAGATACCCTCCGGTTCCGTTCTGCACTCAAGGACGCAAAATGGGATACATCAATCGTCAGAAACGGCAACGTGATGGAAAGGCTCCCTGGACGCGGCTATTATTACTCAATTCCCGGCTTTGAACTCTCCTATCCATCATGGGAGAGCCTGTCGCTCCATGTTGCCGTCAGCGGAACGGTTCCGGAAAAACCAATTGGACCTCTCCTTGAGATCACCCAGTGCGGACCTGATGGTAAAACAAGAGCCGGGGCGATATTCACCCATCCGGCAGGATTGGCTCTATCTGATGATATCGAGGAGACACCGGTACCTGCAACTCCATATCCTGAAACGCCGGCACCCACAGAAACGCCTGATCGTATACCTGATGATACACCATCCATCACCCCGAAACGGCCTGACACTCCGCTCCCCCCGCCGGAACCAAAAGGGGAATTGTTCCCTGATGGATTCACCATCGACGGCCTCGCCAATCTGCTTGATGAATTGATCTGGCATGGATCGCTTTTCCTCAGGCGAATCCTCTCAATCTCCGGGATCGGGAATGGCTGGTGATTGGTGATGAACGAAGAGATACGGGAGCATATACTCAAAAGCCGCTACCTGCTTGCTGAAGAGCGGGACTTTGCCGACATCTGTCGCCGGGTAGCAGATCATGTAGGTAAGACCGACACTGAGGGTCTGGCATTCTACAAGATGATGGTACATCTCGATTTTCTCCCAAACTCTCCCACACTTATGAATGCAGGCACATCATGCAGCCAGCTTGCCGCGTGTTTTGTGATCCCGATTGGATCCACCATAGGAGAGATCTTTGAGGCAGTCCGCCAGGGAGCAATCATCCAGATCACCGGTGGCGGAACAGGGTACAACTTCTCAGATATCCCGCCAGAAGGGGCACAGTTTGGGCCTGCAGATGGAATCTCCCCCGGCCCGACCCGGTTCATCGAGATCTTCGACTGCGCAACATCGGTCATCCGGCAGGGTGGACGCAGGCGCGGGGCAAATATGGGCATTCTTGATATATATCATCCAGACATCCTCACCTTCATCCATGCCAAACATAAGGAGGGCACACTCACAAACTTCAACCTCTCGGTGATGATTCCGGATTCTTTTATGGAAGCAGTCTCTACTGGTGGCGGTGACATGGTACTCTTTATCCATCCGCAAACCCTGAAGACCGTACGAATGCACGATGTACTTGATGCGATCGTTGATGGCATCTATCACAATGGCGAGCCCGGTGTGCTTTTTTCAGGCACGATAAACCGGGGGAACAGAACACCACACCTCGGTACGATACAGGCAACAAATCCCTGTGGTGAAGAGCCGCTCCTTCCATATGAGTCCTGTATTCTGGGAAGCATCAACCTTGCACGATGTATGGAGAACAATCATCTGAATCTGTCGCACCTGGAGGAGATCGTGCGGCTTTCGGTCAGGTTCCTTGATGCAGCGATCGATGCTACACAGCATCCGATCAAAGAAATTGAGGAAGCAACGGTGAAGACACGAAAGATTGGTCTTGGTATAATGGGGCTGCATGACGCACTTCTCCTTGCAGGCATCCCCTATGATACCGATGAAGCGCGGTCATTTGCCAGGGAAACGATGTCATTCATTACTCAGATTGGAGTGGATGAATCTCTGAATATTGGAAGGGAGAATGGATCGTTTCCTGCATGGGAGGGGAGCACCTGGGATACGCCGATCAGAAATGCTCAGGTCACAACGATTGCGCCAACCGGAACAATATCACTTCTTGCCGGGTGTTCGCCTGGAATCGAGCCGGTCTACTCATTTGTCTATACCAGGCACCACACAGCAGGTGGACGGTTTGAAATGGTTCATCCGATCTTCTCCCGTGCACTCGACCTTGAGATTGCACGCCTTGGATATTCTGAATACCATAGAGATCTGAAGAGAGAGGAAGTGATAAACTATATCAGAAGAACAGGATCACTCCAGGATCTGGAGTGGCTCTCACCTGAATTCCGCAGGCTGTTTGTGTCTGCTCTTGACATCAGCTGGCAGGACCACCTGCTGATGCAGGAAGCGTTCCAGCGTTCTGTCCATGCATCTATTGCAAAGACGATCAATCTTCCGGCGAGCGCAGATAGAGACGAGATACGCGAAGCAATCCTTATGGCATGGCGCCTCTCGTTAAAAGGTGTTACACTATACCGTACCGGAAGCAGACGTGATATCGTGTATGGTTTTGAGGGATGTTCTGGATGCGGGTACAGATATTGATTCATTGATTTCTTTTTGAGAGATAAGAGATAATACGGCTTTGATCACCACAATACCTGACGGAAGGTAGTTGCAACATACATCCGGAGGAAAAAGGGGTCTGCTCTGGCAGGAGCGCAAAAAGTGAATGAGGATAGAAAATTATTTCTCCCATCTCACGTATCATTGGGTATGTCTGCTTTTGCCTGCCCGCAGTGTGGTGCTCCTGTACAGGTAACGCCACGATTGTCCTTTCACCTCTGTGAATACTGCAAAACGACATCATTTATTGATCGCTCCGGGGTCATGTTCTATTACCTGACTCCGTTTATAGTAGATGATGCACAGGCACAACAGATATTCTCCCGGTGGCTATCAAATCCTTCAATGGCAAAAAACCTTGATATAAAAGCAGAAATTAAGAGTTTCAAAAAAATATTATTCCCTGTATACCGCTTTGTGCGTATGGTAGATGGCCAGGAGGAACTCTTCATCAGACCCGCAAGGGGAACGCTGATCCAGGGAATGCAGGACCTTGTCATCCATCCGGGTACCATGAAGATATTTGATAGTACAGTTGATATTGGAGATACCCTGAGGCTCGATCCAGAGATAACGATGGATAGCTATCTGCCAAATCTTTCAGGAGAAGGGGTGGAACAATCACTTGTATATGTCCCTCTCTACGAGATAGAATACACATTCGATGATGAAAACTGGCATGCAGTAATCGATGGATCATCAGGTGCTGTCCATGCATCCACCTATCCCATGCGCTCTTCACTGCCATTTGGCATCGTATTCATCATTGGTTTTATGGCCGGTCTTGTGGGTTTGATCCTCGGCATATATGTACACTGGATCCTGTATGGATTCATTCCCGTCGGAATAGCAGGCGCCTGGATTATGGCCAATTCCATCATCTCAAAAGACGATATTGCCAGAGCGGAGGGATAAAATGGTATCAATCATCATCAATATGAACTGTCCTTCATGTGGAGGGCCTCTGCTGGTTGAAGATGGGGATTCTCTCATTCTCTGCCCCTACTGCAGTACTGCCAGCTCGATCGGAGCGTATGAAAAGGATACTTCATTCATGTACAACCACCGGTGTTCACAAGATGATGCAATCGAGCGGGTGAAAGAATGGTTTGAACAGGGATCGCTCTTCCAAAAGAAAGCAGCTGATCTCAAGAATTCAGGAAATATAACCGGAATTGATTTGATTTTCTTACCATTCTGGAGAATGGTGGGGCAGGGAAGAGCAATTGTGTGTGGATATAACAAAGAAGTCATACACAATAAAACAATCATGGACTTTAAAAAAGCCGACATCAGCAGGATGTATGACTGGAATGAGATAGCATGCAATGCCGGTGATATTGGAGTGCGCACGATTACAATCCCGGATGGCGAGGTGCAGCCTGCAGATGAAGAGGAGATACCCATCTTCGAAGCGAGCGGCTCTACCAGGGATGGCATGGAGCGTGCTGCAAGCGCAATTCGTGATATGGCGTATGCAGATGCATCAGCAGGGATATCCAATATTACGTATGCAAAATCCTTTGTAACTCCACAATCCTTTAGTACAATCCTCTATCCCTTCTGGATAGTCAGGTATTCCTACAGGAACAGGGGATACTTTGCCGTTGTTGATGGGTATACCGGCAGGATCTGCTCGGGGCGCGCACCAGGAAATGTCAGGCGGCAGGTAACTGCCGGAACAATCGGAGCGGCAATCTCGGGTATTATCGCTGGAAGCGCATTCTATTATTTCTTTGATATCATCCCGGAATCCGGAGGGCTGGTCGGAAATGTTGCAGTTATACCATTTATCATGCTCTTAATCTCCGGGTTCATACTCGGCGGGCTGTCCTACCAGACATTCAGATTTGGATCGGAAATAACCGAACGAGTTCAAAAGTCATCCAATACAGGGAGGTAGAAGAGGGTTATGTTTCACGTATCAGTCCTTCGCTGTGCATCATGCAATGGTATCCTCTCAGCAAAAACCAGGAGTCGGATACTCATCTGTAATCATTGCAATAGCCCAAATGAATTTCGAAAAGGTGACGTTCATAAGGTCAATGTAACCTATGCATCCTCACCCGGCAGATCACCTGATGAGCAGGTATATGTTCCATTCTGGGTTCTTGATACGGATATTATGATATCCAGTATGAAGATAATTGGAGGAAAGATCCGCAGATTCGTAAAAGGGGAGCATTCTTTTGATGGAAATCACAGAATATGGATTACTGCCGGTAACATACCAGAATTACAGGGAGAAGAATTTGGATTTCGGTATTCACAAAACCAGCCTG
>SL_5KL_010_SEDDRAFT_10001430_pt1 | contig 14444 bp, 9 predicted proteins | sample SodLakKL_010_SED_FD_9118 | JGI IMG/M metagenome (IMG submission 9118)
CCTCGCTTCCCGCCTGGAAGCGGGGGAACCCACGGTAAAAGATATCCTGGAAGAATTCCGCAAGCCTGGCCGCGATCCCCGGGAGGATTTACCGAGGCCGGTTTTTTCGCAATCAGTCACAGAGCTTGACGACCTGGAGCCGGGAATGACCCTGCAGGGCATTGTACGCAATATTGTCGACTTTGGGGCATTCGTTGATATAGGTGTGCACCAGGACGGCCTGGTCCATATCTCTGAAATATCCGATCGCTATATTAAACATCCCCTGGAAGTCCTGCAGATTGAAGCGGTAGTGCCGGTGAAAATCCTATCTATCGATCGCGAGCGCGGCCGAATAGCCCTTTCCATCAAGCAGGCGGAATCGGGCCATCAGACCGTGGAAAAGCCTGCTGAAGATCAAAGAAATAGAAATGGAAAAGGATAGGATAGAAGCGCTTAGCCTACCTGTAAGGCAGGGCAAACCGGGGCCGGGCTTTTGCTTTTTGCCCGGCAACCGGGATCAGGCCGGGCGCCGGTAGGCCGCGAGAAGGAACCAGCCAGGGCAGGTAAAACAGGCTGTGAATCACCGGAAAACCGGCAAAGAGTAAATATTTTCTTCCTTGCGGCATTACCTCCCAGAAGCCCTGCCTGAAACTGCGCCAGGCTCTGGCCAGGTTCGGCTCGGGCCTGGTGAGACTGAGGTTGCCGTGTTCATCAACCACAACCATCGATTCACCGGCATTCTCCAGGGCGCTCTGCGGCTTGCCTTCATAATCGGCCCAGATATGGGTTAATGAGACATTCTTCCGGTAGGGGATGTCCAGTTCTTCCATCAGGGAAGCAAACAGCAGGAAGCGCGCTTTGCAATCACCGGTGCTTTTTTGCAGGGCTTCGTTCAGGGTCGGAAAATACCAGGGCACGTTGTATACTTCCCAGTCGTAGCTGTAAGGCATTCTGGTGTATACAAACTGTTCGATCTCGATCGGGGTCTTGTTCTCCAGTTCCCGGGCATATTCGCTGACCATGATCGGCATAACCGGCGGGTTCATCAACCTTTCTATGCTGACGGCAAGGTGGTAGGGGTTGGGGTACATAACGAAAACAAACCATCCAACCATGAGGATGATTATAAGCAGAGTTTTGTTGGGCCATCTATTATCCTGTTTCAACATAATTATGTTTTCCCTTCCATTTGATCTTAATGTTACGATTAAGTAGCTGCGCGTTTCTGTTTTCTTAAGCAGGCCCGGCAATACCAGGCCATACAGGGTCAGTATTTAAATAATTATTACGGTTCAGCCTGGCTAAATTGAATCTATAGGTCCTGATGTTACAGGCAATCATGAGTTTAACTTTCAAACAAGTCAAAAAGCCGGGAGGAATGGCCTGGCAAGTTTCTTTCCATATTAATACTATATATGAAAAAAGTGAAAAATTCAAACCCGGAAAGGTCGCTTTTACTTAAGCTTTTGAATGGTGGCTCCTCTTAGCTTGCTCAAGCTCATGTTTGTAATTGTGGTAACTTTTTTATAAAATAGGTCCAAAGGTTACCCTCGTAAAAGTGGGGGTATTATCCCCGGGGAGGTTATTAAATGCATACACGAAAACTGTTCGTTATAACCGCCTTACTCATTATAATCGCCGCAGCAGCCTGGTTCTTAAGGGTCGATTTTGAACTTTTCAGCAGCTTTTATCTCCGCTATACCAGCCTGCTCCTGGCTTCACTGGGGCTTAGTTTTATCCTGCTCCAGTTCATCCTGGTATCGAGGATAAAATGGCTGGAAGCAGGTTTTGGGCTGGACAGGATGTTTCGCCGGCACCGTGTTTTTGGCCGCATCGGCCTGATCATGGTTACATTTCATGCGGCGCTGATCATCGCTTTCCGCCTGCAGCAGTTCGGTGAAACTTTCCTTGACCTGTTCATCCTGGGCGGTGTATTGGCCCTGCTTGGTTTCATGGTGACAGCCGGGGTGGCTTCCACTTACAAAAAAATTGGCCTGGCTTACGAAACCTGGCGCAACATTCACCTGGTCAACTATGTCCTGTTTCCGGTAGCCATGGGCCATGCTCTTTATCATGCCCCACCCGAATCACTGCTCTTCTACTACCTGGTTTTACTGGGCCTGCTATTTTTGGCCGTAGCTGTTTACCGCCTGGTAAAAATAGCTTCTGTCCGCCGCAGTCCCTATGAAGTGGTCGAGGTCCGGCAGGAAGCGGAGGATATCTGGAGCCTTTTCTTTAAAGGCCCCCGGTTGGATTATAAACCGGGGCAGTTTATGTTCATCCAGCTTTTAAGGGACGGGCAGCTTTCATCCCCGCATCCTTTTACCATTTCTTCCAGCCCCACGGCTGAACACCTCTCTATAACTCCTAAAAAACTTGGTGATTTTACCATGACCATTAAAGATACCAGCGTGGGAGACCGGGCTTTTATCGATGCTCCCTATGGAGTCTTTAGCTTTCTTAATTACAGCGGTAAAGAACCGGTTTTCATTGCCGGGGGGATCGGCATTACACCTTTCATGAGTATGCTTCGCTATATGTATGAGCGGAAGCTGGATCAAAAAGTCACTCTCTTCTGGGCCAACCGCAGCGAGAAGAACCTCTGCTTTCACGAGGAGCTGGAAAAAATGGAAAAAGAAATGCCCGGCCTGCAGGTGATCCCGGTCATGTCCGATCAGCCCGACTGGGAGGGAGAAAAAGGCCATATCAAGGGGCCGATGATCATGAATTACATTGACACCCTTGAAAACAAGGAGTTTTATGTCTGCGGCCCACCGGCTATGAGCAGGGCTGTGATAAGTGAGCTCAAGCAAATAAACGTAACACCGGCAGCAATCCACAGCGAGCTTTTTGAGCTGTAATTTTTCAGCGGGGAGGGAACTGGTTTTGAGTGATTTGATATTTTATAACGGCCGGATTATTACCATGGAAGAAAAGTTGGGCGAAGTGGAAGCCGTGGCGGTAGAAGGAGGGCGGATTAAAGCTCTTGGGCCTGCGGCCGATATTTTAAACCTGCAGGAAGATCATACCACCCTGGTTGATTTAAGGAGCCGGGCTCTCCTGCCCGGATTTAACGACAGCCACATGCACCTGGTCGGCTACGCCCTGACCTCGGAAAAAGTAGACCTGCGCCGCTGCCGGGGGGTCGATGAAATAGTGGATGCTATCAGGGCTTATGTTAGCAATAATAAAGTGGGAAAAGGGCAGTGGGTCCTCGGCTGGGGATGGGACCAGGCGCTTTTCAGGGACAAACGTATCCCTAACCGGCAGGATTTAGACCGGGCTGCCCCCGATCACCCCGTGGCCATTATGCGCACCTGCTGCCATGTCATGGTGGCCAATTCTGCCGCCCTGAAAGCGGCCGGGATAGACCGGAAAGCGGTTTCAGTAGAAGGCGGTAAGATTGAAGTTGATGACAGGGGAATTCCCACCGGATTACTTGAAGAAAAGGCTATGAGCATCCTTACAAACCTCCAACCCCCGCTGGACAAGGCCAAGCTCAAAAAATTAATTAAGTCGGCAGCCGGGGATTTCCTGGCGGCCGGGTTGACCTCGGTTCAAACCGATGATCTTTCCAGCGTGGGAGGAGAATGTACCTCGATGCTGATCGATACTTACTACGAACTTGAGGCGGCCGGTGAATTACCGCTGCGGGTGAACCTGCAAGCCCTCCTGCCGGAACCCTCCCTGCTTGGCAATTTCCTTGCCCGTGGGTACCGCACCGGTCAGGGAGGCCAATATTTTAAGATCGGACCACTGAAGCTGTTGACTGATGGCTCTATCGGTGGCAAAACTGCCCTGGTTTCTGCTCCTTACGAGGGTAGCTCTGAAACCTGCGGGGTATCTGTCCTGGCCCGCGGAGAAGTGGAAGAGCTGGTCAATATGGCTGCCGGGCAGGGGATGCAGTGCGCTGTCCATGCTATCGGAGATGCGGCGGTAAAGATGGTCCTCGAAATATACCAGGATGCGGCCAGGCGTTACCCGCACTCCGATCCCCGGTTCCGGGTTATCCATGCATCGATGGCCGGCCCTAAGATCCTGGACCGGTTTGAAAACCAGGGAGTAATTGCCGATATCCAGCCCTCCTTTATTTCCTCGGATTATATCCTGGTAGACAGGCATCTCGGTCCCAAAAGAGCGGTCTGGACCTACCGCTGGAAAGATTTTATGGACCGGGGGATCCGGTTGGCCGGCGGATCCGACTGCCCGGTGGAGACTTACGAGCCCCTGGAAGGAATCCATGCCGCTGTAACCAGGCAGGACCGGTACGGCAATCCTCCCGGCGGGTGGAACCCCGACCAGTGCCTCAGCCTGCAGGAAGCCCTTTACATTTATACTATGGGTTCTGCTTACTGTACCTACGAAGAAAACGAAAAAGGCAGTATTGCCGAAGGGAAGCTGGCCGACCTGGTGGTGCTTTCAGAAGATATAACTACAGTAGAACCGTCCGCTATAGCGGATTTAAAAGCCGATCTCACCGTGGTTAACGGCAGGATTGTTTACAGCAGGGGTGAGCAGAAAAATTAACAAGGGTTTGGTTTGGGTTTTTGGCCACTTGAGCTTGATATAAGCTTTGTTATTGTTCAGCCTGTGTTACCTGGTAATGTTATTCTTGAATGATAAACGGCTCTTTTATCTTAGGGCTGTGCCTGTAAGTATGGAAAAGTATAAGCTTGGATGGAAAAGGAGGGGGTTTAAATTACAAAAATAACGGCACTTGGCCGGCCGATTGATTTTTGTTACATTACCAACCGGGCCATAGTGTTCGTGACCCTGGCTGTCCTGGCAATATTATTCATATACCACCTGGCCCTGGGGGTACCCTTCCTGGAAGCACTGGGCACAGCCGGGGCAGCAGCAGTTGCTGTTTTTCTCAGCTGGGCGATCGGCCGGGAAATAGATCCGGTGCATGACTGGTCTGCCTTTATCTCCCTGCCCTTTACCTTCGCCGCCTTCCTGCTCTACGGGCCGCCGGCCCTGGCCACGCTGTTTTTTATCCTGCTTCTGGGCAGGTTGATCAACGGCTCGACCGGGCTTCAGGCTACACCTATCGATGCAGCCCTGATCACTATTCTGGGAGCGGTGCTGTTTACCGGTGGGACCTTGATTGCCTTACCTTTCTCGGCCGCTGCTTTCGGGCTTGTCGGTATCCTCCATGTGCCGGCGCCTGCCGGGCGCAAATATGGCTGGTATGCATTTATTTCCCTGGCCCTGTTTATAGTTATGTTCATCTTTTTTTACCCGCAGCACTACTACTTCCCCGGGTTTAGCATTTATACCGGGATAGCCGCCCTGGCCCTGGCTATTCTTACTATCGTCCTGGTTCTCCGGGCCGGGAAGGGGCAGGTCAGCGGAGATAACAGTGATGAAGCCCTTGATACCCGCCGTATACGCCTGGCCCAGGTTGTATTGGCTCTATTCATGGTTGCCGATTTTTACCTCAAAGGCAGCATCGCCCTGGTGATGCTCTACCCTGCTCTTTTTGCTTACCCGGGCACCGCTGCCTATAATCTTATAAGGAGGCCCTGAGGATTATGGATAAAGAAACATTCCGCCGTTATGGTTACGAGTTTATCGACTGGGTAGCAGACTATTTTGAGGAAGTAGAAAAATATCCGGTCCGTTCGACTGTAAACCCGGGTGAAATAAAGGAGGCCTTGTCTGATCAGCCCCCTCAGTCCGGAGAACCGATGGAGAAAATATTTAGCGACTTCCGGGAAATAATTATTCCCGGCATTACCCACTGGCAGCATCCGGGCTGGTTTGCCTATTTTCCGGCCAACAACAGCCCCGCCTCGGTGCTGGCCGAGCTTTTAACCGCCGGCCTTGGGGCGCAGTGTATGGTCTGGCAGACTTCACCTGCAGCGGCAGAATTGGAAGAAGTGGTCATGCAGTGGCTCGGCCGCATGCTTGGTCTGCCTGAGGTGATGAGCGGGGTGATCCAGGATACCGCCTCCACGGCCACCCTTTGTGCTCTCCTTACAGCCCGGGAAAAAGCGACCAATTATGAGTCCAACCGCAGCGGCCTGCGCCGCCCTTTGTGTGTGTATACTTCCGAAGAGGGACATTCCAGTATCGACAAGGACGTTAAAATTGCCGGTTACGGCATTGAACACCTGCGCCATATTCCTACCGACCAAAATTTTGCCATGATCCCCGAAGAGCTGGAAAAAGCTATTGAAAAAGACCGGGATGACGGGTTTGGACCGGCTTGCGTAATCGGCACCATCGGCACTACTTCATCAACCGCAGTCGATCCCCTGGCCGAGATTGGGCCGATCTGCCGCCGCCACGGCCTCTGGTTCCATGTTGATGCCGCCTTTGGCGGGACTGCCGCCCTGCTTGAGGAAAAGAAGCACCTGTTAGACGGCTCAGAGTTCTTTGACTCCTTTGTTTTCAACCCCCACAAGTGGATGCTGACTAACTTCGACTGCTCCGCTTACTTTGTCAGGGACGAAGAAGCGCTGGTCCGTACTTTCGAAATCCACCCCGAGTATTTGAAAACCGAGCGGGATGCTGAAGTTAAAAATTACCGGGATTGGGGGATCCAGCTGGGCCGCCGCTTCCGGGCCCTGAAGCTGTGGTTTGTGATCCGCACTTACGGGGTGGAAGGATTAAAGGAAATGGTCCGGGAGCACCTTCACCTGGCCGGCCTGTTCAAAGAGTGGGTGGAAGCAGACAGCCGTTTTGAACTGATGGCCCCGGTCCAGTTCAGCCTGGTCTGTTTCCGGTACAGGAAAGACGGCGTTTCCGAGGAGGAGTTGAACTCATTAAATGCCGCCCTGCTGGAAAAGGTTAACGAGGCCGGCACAGTTTTTTTAACCCACACTACATTAAAAGGCCGCTACACCATCCGCATGGCTATTGGCCAGAGGACCACGGCAGAGCGGCATGTCCGTGCAGCCTGGGACTTGATCTCTGAAAAGGCGGCGCTGCTTTAAGCGGCGCTGCGGGGGCGGCTCGAGCAAGCGTCCCACGGAGCAGTGCAGGCCGATGGGGAGACAATGGAATCGTCCCCCTGGCTTACCCGCAGGCTTAGCGAACCCCGGCAGGCCCTTATTCACGCTATATTTTCGCCTTTAGTGCTATGCAGTTCCTGGCGACTCAGGCTAAATAGTTACAAGTCAGAAAATACAAACTTTACATTTGCACTTGTTATGTTAACATTTTATGTTATAATAGTTTAGACCGACTGACCGGTCGGCCGGTTGGTCTAACAGGTAAACAATAGCTGGCATAATTAAAGTAATTACAAATAATTCAATATGCATGGCAAGCTTGAAATAAAAACCAAGGGGAAAAATTTAACAGCCTGGTAGCAGCTGCAGAAACACCACGACATTGCGGAAGCAATAAAGCAGCGCCCCCAGGATACCCTGCAGGAGACTGGTTAAATGAACCTGTCAAGACTGGCAGTTAAACGCCCCGTTGCGACCGGGGCCATATTAATCCTGATCCTGGTGATCGGGCTGGTAAGCCTGTCCCAGAGCCCACTCGACCTGCTGCCGGACATTGAAGCCCCGGTGCTGGCCGTGATTACTGCATTTCCCGGCAGTTCTCCCCAGGAATCGCTGGAGCTGGTCACCAGGCCCATTGAGGAAGGCGTATCCACTGTCGGTGGGGTTACCGGTATCAACTCCATTTCCCAGGAAAATATGTCCCTGGTCATCGTTTTATTTGACTGGGGCGCCGACGTTAAGAGTTTGCGTGAGGATGTCAGGATGCGCCTGGACCTGGTTAACCTGCCTGATGAGGTCCAGAGGCCCATGATTATTGAGTTTGATCCCACCCTGATGCCGATTATGCAGGTTTCAGCCTCGGGGGCCGATGATCCGGCCCGGCTGACAGAATGGTTGAAAGAAACGGCCGCTCCCAGGCTGGAATCGATCCTTGGCGTGGCCGAGGTGCAGGTCCAGGGCGGGGTGGAAGAAGATATATTTGTCAGGGCTGAGCCGGGGCAGATGGCCGAATATGAAGTCTCTTTTGAGCAGGTAGCCAACGTGCTCCGGGCCAGCCTGATGGACCTGCCGGCCGGGATCATTGATCTCGAGGATCGCCAGGTCCGGCTCCGTTTCCTGGGCCGCTACGCAGAAGCGGATATGTTATCAGACCTGATTGTCGGCTTTAAAATCGACCAGGACGAACTGGAAAGGCTGATCGGGCAGGAAATCAATATTGACTTAAACCGCATCATCGAAGAGCAGGCAACCGGTTTTGCCGGCGGTGGAGGCGGTTCCGGCAGCCTGCCTGTCCGGGAACTCTACTGGGATGATATTTTTGATTTCAACGGCGCCACTGTATCAGGCAGCAGCATTATTTTACCCGTTACAGATCAAGCTGCCGGCAATGAAGATGTAGACCTGGAAAGCAGTATGCGCATCTTTACCGCGCATCCGGAAATTACCTATCAGGCTGGTAGCAGGCACCTGGTCCTTTCCATGGATTCGCTTGGCAACCTTCCTGTTAATTTGGACCGGGATTTTTCGGAACTACTTGCAGACGGCCCCCTTACCCTTGAACAGCTCTGGCTCATCGATTATGCAGCCTGGGATAACGACCGGGTTATTATTCCCCTGGACCCGGTTGCCCTGGGTAACTATGAGCTCAATTCAACCGACCTGGAGAGGCTGGTTGAACGCCACCCTCTAATAACCGCTGCCGGCGCCAACCACCTGCTGGTCAGTTTTCATGAAAACTGGCCCGATATCCGGCAGGAGCCTCTTATATCCATACCCGACCTGGAAAGTTTTTTTTCAGACCTGGAAAGAGAAACCAGGCGGGGGCTCGATGATGCCTCGCTCGGCCTGGAAGACCTTCTTACCGATCTGGCGGCGGGGATGATCGGCGGCAATATGTCTGTTGGCGGAGGCAACCCCTTTGCCGGTATTGACCTTGGTGACGATTTTCCCATTGTCCCGGTATCGCTGGGGATGGTGGCCGATATCGTGCAGGACACCTATGAACCGACTTCCTTTTCCCGGTTTAACATGCAGCCCAGCATCGGCCTGATGATTCAAAAAGAAGGCGATGCCAATACCGTCTCCGTGGCCCGGCAGGTGCGCCAGGCCTTAGATGAGCTTTCCGAAGAAAGCGTTGGTAACTTTTCCCAGGTGCAGTTTAATACCGTCTTTGACCAGGCTGAAGAAATTGAACATGCCCTGGCCGACCTGGCCCGGTCGCTGCTCGGCGGGGCCGCCCTGGCTATAATTGTCCTGCTCCTGTTTTTGAAAAACTGGCGCACGACCATGTTTATCGGCCTCAGTATTCCTGCAGCGATCATTGCCACTTTTACCCTGCTTTATTTTACGGACATTACCATTAACCTGATGACCCTGGGCGGTCTGGCCCTGGCGGCGGGGATGCTGGTTGATAATGCTATCGTGGTCAGTGAAAATATTTACCGTCATTATCAGCTGGGCGAAAATCCAGCCGAAGCTTCCATCAACGGAGCCCGGGAGGTGGCCGGGGCGATCACTGCTTCTACCCTGACCACGATCAGCGTTTTCTTTCCCGTGGTCTTTCTGAGTGGTCTGGCCGGCCAGCTGTTCTGGGAATTTGCCTTGACTGTAGGGTGTGCCATCCTGGCTTCTTTGTTCATGGCCCTGACCGTGATCCCCCTGCTTGCTTCCCGTTCTCTGCAGAGAAAAAGAGATCTGCAGGAAGAGCGTTCAAAGATACCCCGCCTCCCCTTATACCGCCGCTCCCTTAAGCTGGCTGTAGACCACCCCTGGTGGGTGATCATTTTTGCCCTTATTTTTGTCGCTTTTGGGGCTTTTGGCTTTACTACCCTGGGAACTGAACTGTTTCCCAACCCGGAGGAGTCGTCCTTTTCGATCAATGTCACCCTGCCTCCCGGGACCACGCTTGAAAGAACTGATGCTTACATAACTGAACTGGAAAACATTATCGCCGGCAGGGAGGAAGTGGACAGCTATTCAACCCGGGTGGGCGGATCCGGGTTTATGGGCATGCCTGGCGGCGGCGGTTCTTCCAACCAGGGCCGGCTTAGGGTGGATATTGCACCGGAGTACCTTGGAAGTATAGACCTGGTAATCGAGGAGGTCAGGCAGGAAGCCGAAAAACTTCCCTACGAAGCGCAAACCACTTTTTCGAGGCAGACTGTCCTGGATGCTGCCGGGCTGGAAACCAGCCTGGATCTGGTGGTCAGGGGCGACAACCTGGAGCGGGTCATAGAAATCACGGGGGAGGCTGCCGAAATTTTATCGGATCATCCCCAGTTTACCGATGTCCAGTCTTCCCTGGAAGAAAACCGCCCCGAGGTTCATGTCCGCCTCGATCACAGCGAAGCCCTGCAAAAGGGGGTAACCCTGGCCCAGGTGGCCGGCGCTGTCAGGGAATCTCTCGAAGGGATACCGGTAAGCCGGATTGAAACCTCAACCGGGATTATGAATATTGTCCTCGGTTATGAAAAGCGTGAGATTAAGACCATCGAAGACCTTGGCGAAGTCGGCTTTTACACGGCTGGCGGTGAGTACGTGCGCATCAATGAAGTTGCCGAGCTGGAAGAATCTTTTGGCCCCCGGAGTATTCCGCGGGAAAACCGGGAGATCATCGGCCAGATCGAGGCCCAGTATGGAAACCTGGATATGGGTACGGCCCAGTCTATCGCTTTTGAGGCCCTGGAAGAGCTCGCTCTCCCCGACGGTTACGAAATTGCCACGGCCGGCAGCGCCGTAATGATGGACGAGGTGCTTGATGAACTGGAACTGGTCCTCTTTGTGGCCATGCTCCTGGTTTACCTGGTTATGGCGGCCCAGTTTGAATCGCTGCTGCATCCCTTTATAATCATTTGCACGCTGCCCCTGGCTTACGCCGGGTCGATCATCGCCTTAATGATAACCGGCAACAACATCAGCGTTCCCGCCCTGATCGGCCTGATTGTTTTATCCGGCATCCTGGTTAACGACGGTATTATCATGGTTGACTATATCAACCAGCAGCGCAGGCTGCGCGGCCTGGACCTGAAGCAGGCAATCGTTGAGGGCTCGGCAGCACGTTTGCGCCCTATCCTGATGACCACGGCCACCACTGCCCTGGGGCTTTTCCCGCTGGCCCTCGGTATTGGAGAAGGGGCCGAACTGCAGGCCCCGATGGCCATCGCCATCATCGGCGGCCAGTTTACAGGAACCCTGCTGCTACTTTTGGCTGTGCCTTCCATATACAAGCTTGTCACCAGGGACCGCCCGCTTGAAGCAGGGTACACCGAAGAAGGGTTCACCGGTTATGCGCAGCTTCCGGAGAGTGGAGCCGGGAGGCGTTTTATGAAACCGTTTAAGCATAGCAAAGAACATTATGAAGAGGATCAGTACGGCCGCCCGCGGAAAAACGGCCTGGTCAAAATCGTTCTGCGCATGGTCCTGGTCCTGATCCTGGCCGCCCTGATCCTGCTCTTGTTTAACACTGCCGGCCAGGAAACTCTGCTGGTAATACGGTAAAGGGAAGGGAGTAGATGGCAATGCCCGCAGGAAACCACCGCAGCAATGAAGCGGGAACCAAGAGGGAGCAGATCCTGCTTGCAGCTGTGGAAAAATTTTTGGAAAAGGATTTTTACCAGGTCACGATAACCGAAATTGCAGAGCTGGCTGCAGTAGGTAAAGGGACCGTTTATGAATACTTTTCCAGCAAGGAAGAACTTTTTAAAGAAAGCTTTTCGTACTGTGCTGATTCCTACCTGCAGCTCTTCAAGACTCATCTGGCGGAAATAAACTCGGCCCGTGAGACCATGGAAGAGATAGTGGTTAACCACCTCGCCCTGGTCAAGGAAAACCGCAACAAGCTTCACCTGCTTTTTAACGAGCGCCCGCAGAGCCTCAAGGAGCTGCAATCCTGGATTCTTGAGCGGCGCCGGGAACTGCTGGAGGGTATAACCGGCCTGGTCCGGGAAGGGATCAAGCTTGGAGAAATTCGCCCCGATATCGATCCGGATCTGGCCGGCCGTTATTTCCTGGCCCTCAACCACATGGTAATCGGTGAAATGGTGATCCTTGATGATGTCGATTTAGATGAAAACCGCTTAAAGAAGCTTCTTGATATTTACTGGAACGGGATCGCCAATGCCCGGCCCTGGCAGGGCCATTAAAAAAGGGGACCGGGTTTAAACCCGTATCCCCATGGTTTAGATTTTGCCTGTTTTATAAACCCGGACTGCTTCAGGCCAGGGCGGTGCCGATCCCCCGCCCGTAAGTCCTGGCTGCCGCAGCGCCTTCTTCGTCCGGGTTCCAGGATATGCGCAGGCCTTCGGTGTTGATCAGCTCAATCCCGGCTTCTTCAAGCAGACCGGTAATCAGCTTGACCGATTCGCCGCTCCAGCCGTAACAGCCGAAAGCGCACCCTTTCTTTTGCTGGAAACTTAAGCCCTTGATTATTTCCATTAAAGCGGAGATAGAGTGCAGGATACCTTTGTTGATGGTAGGAGAACCCACTACCACCCCTTTGGATTTAAATATTTCAGTAATGACATCGTTAATATCTGAGCGGGCGGCATTATATAGCTTGATCGTTAGGTCAGGGTTAGCTTCCTTGATGCCGGCAGCGATCGCTTCAGCAGTCCGCCTGGTTCCATCCCACATGGTATCATACACAATGGTGACCTGATTTTCCTGGTAAGCATTGGCCCACTCCTGGTACTTTTTGACTATCTGCAGGGGGTCCTGGCGCCAGATGATGCCGTGGCTGGGGCAGATCATGTCCACCTGGAGGTTTAAGTCCAGCACTTCCTTGATCTTGGCGGTGACCAGCTTGCTGAAGGGGGTGAGGATGTTGGCGTAGTACTTGATCGCTTCCCGGTAGAGTTCGTCCTGGTCCACCAGGTCGTTAAACATGTGCTCCGAAGCATAGTGCTGCCCGAAAGCGTCGTTGGGAAAGAGAATATTGTCGCCGGTCAGGTAGCAGAACATGCTGTCCGGCCAGTGCAGCATTTTTGCTTCTACGAATACCAGCTCCCGGTCGCCCAGGCTCAGCTTATCCCCGGTTTTGACCGTCTGGAAATTCCAGTCTTCGTGGTACTGGCCTTTTAGGGATTTAACGGCGGCCTTGGAGCAGTAAACCGGGGTGCCCGGTATTTCACGCAGCAGTTCTCTCAAAGCGCCGCTGTGGTCAACCTCGCCGTGGTTGGCTACGATGCAGTCGATTTCATTTAAGTCAATTTCTTTTTTCAAATTTTTGACAAACTCTTCGGCAAAAGGCTTCCAGACCGTGTCGATTAAGACGGTCTTTTCGCTGCCCCTGACCAGGTAGGAGTTATAGCTGGTCCCCTTGTGGGTGCTCAGCTCTTCTCCGTGGAACTTGCGCAGTTCCCAGTCAATTTTTCCGACCCAGGTCACATTATCATTTACTTTAAAAGACATTGATCTAACCTCCAGTAAAAGAATTTTTGCGGAAAAATTATTACTCCAGCCGGGCAAAAAACCCTCAGGACCGGATCATCACCAGCATCATTTTAAAACGCTCGTTGGCTTTAAGGGCATGCGGTTTGTCGGCCGGCATGATGATCATTTCACCTTCACGCACCTGGTAGGGCTGCCCGGAGATAATTACCTCCGCTCTACCGTCCAGGATGCAGACCATGGCATCAAAGGGGGCGGTATGTTCGCTTAATCCCTGGCCCTGGTCAAATGCGAACAGGGTAACCGAGCCTGTATCTTTTTTCATCACTTCCTTGCTGACAATCGATCCGTCCTGGTATTCTACCAGGGTTTTTAAGTTTAAGGCTTTTTCGTTCAGGTTACTTTCGCTCATAATGTTACCTCCCAGGGGGATTAAATATTTATAACTATATCAGTTAAGTATATTTTATCACAGGCAGCCGGGGTGCACAACCACAACAATCAATTATATTTACATTCAATTATAACCCATTTCGCGATTCGAGGTACAGGCAACCAGGAATCGCATGCTCTCCCAGCCGTTGATCAGGGTTGTGAAATAAATAAACCGGCTATATTTTGGAAGCAATCGCGGCTTTTGAAAAGAGGGCGGGCTTATTTTCAAAGCTAAAGCGGCAGGAATCGGACCGGTGCTGTCAAACTAGAACAGCATGGAAATTGCAAAAGGAGTGTTTGGTAATGAATAAAAGAAAAATCTTTATAATTTCCCTGATTGCCGTATCGGTGCTGGCGGTTTTAGTGCTTCCCTTTATTGATGGGGCCGACCCGAGAAGGGAGCGTCCCCCTAAAGATCAAGACCGGATCGTAGTCATCAAGCTACAGGGCCCAATTCAGGAAGGCATGGGCGGTTTTTTTGGCGGGGGTATTTCTCCTGATCATGTCTACAACCAGCTGCAGCGGGCAAAAGAAGACCGCTACATCGAGGGAGTGGTGTTGCGCGTGGAAAGTCCGGGCGGCTCGATTGCCGCTTCCCAGGAAATTGCCGCCATAATCCGGGATTTTAAAAAGCCGATCGTGGTATCCATGGCCGATATGGCTGCTTCCGGGGGTTACTAC
>SL_5KL_010_SEDDRAFT_10001431_pt1 | contig 14443 bp, 7 predicted proteins | sample SodLakKL_010_SED_FD_9118 | JGI IMG/M metagenome (IMG submission 9118)
TCAGGGCCCCTTACCATGCCCTCATCCATAAAGAAATCAAGCACATTCTTTTTTATCTCTTCATCGGGTATGGAGGACATTATGGAGGTATCTATAATCTCACCGGCGGGGTCTCCCTCAAGGCCTATACCGGATACGTCATGGGAGGCGGATATATACTGAATTATGTTCTGTATGTTTCTCTGTACGCCGGGGTTTGCGTGAAGGTCCTTTATCAGAACCAGCCCGGGGCCTTCTCCGTGAGGGTCGTAGCTTTCCACCACCTGCCCCAGGTTTACGGGCACGTTTATCTCCACCGGAGGTGGAGAGAGAAACTCTCCCGCATGGGCGTAGGTGTCTATTACAGATGTAAAAAACATCGCCCCGGATAGAATCCAGCAGATTATTTTCGTGTAAATACCCTTTAGAAATTTCAACTTATTTTTCCAACCCAGTTTAGTTCCGGAGAGATTAAAAAGCCCAAAAAAAGAGCCGTAAATAATACCGCGCCGGGAAAAACAGATGAATAATTTCCCAATTCTACATACATAATATTATATTATACATGCTATATATAAAAATTATATGAAATACATGTTTATTTTTATGAAATATGTGTAAAAATTATAATTATTTATTTTTATTTGACAGGGAGATATATTCCGGTTAGTATTGGAATGTTTTCAATATAATTTGTTTTTTCAAAATATTTTCAGAAGGAGGCCTTCTTTGAAACAAAAATCAATTCTAATAACAGCTGGATTTCTTTTAGCCGCCGGAATTTCCTATTTTACTCTTAATCTGCACTCCTTTCCTTCCGAAACAGAAGGTTCAGGAGAACGCATACGGGCCGTTCCCGTTGACAGATACGAACCTGAAGTTAAGGGGGAGCTTGAGGTCGGAAGTATCAATCGGACTGAAAGGCATCATATTATTCCCGAAGGGCTTGAAGTAACGATGACGAAGAAAATCCCGGACTCCAAACTTTTCTCTGAAGATTTTATCAGGATAACACCATCAGCGGATTTCGAGATTCAAAGAATAAATGAAAACAGCTTCCGTATTCTCTTTGAAAACCTCAGGCAAAGAACAAAATACAGTATTTTTATACATGACACCTCATACAACTTAACAACACCGGTCTTTCGCGTCCTGTCATTAAGTCAGACTGAAACCGACAACCCCCTGCTCACCCTTGAATTCAGCTCTAAGGTATGTCCCGATTCACTGCTGGAAAATATTCAGGTAAAATACGAAGGTGAATACTTTCCCCGGTTTGAGGTAAGAAATACCGAGCCTTCAAGAACACTGGATGTTTTATTAAGGGGCGCCGAACACGGCTCAACAGCCAACATTGAGTTAACCACATCTCTAAGGGATAAAGCCGGCAATTCGCTAAGGAGGGAGTTCAGCGAATTTATAACCATCAACCTTGAACAGCTACGCCTGTTCTGTATAGACCGCAGAAGAAAATCCACTGAAAGCGGTTTTGAGTTTCATATAGAAATGCGTGAGGAAGACGAAGAAAACATAGGTGAGTATAAAACTGACAGAAGGCACACGAGATGGAGAAGATCCTACAGTCTTCCCGATATAGACCTTAACGTTTTCAGGGAATTCGTAGAGGTAAGCCCGGCAGTAAATTTTCATGTCCGGAGAGGAGAAAATGCTTTTATACTGAGGGGGGATTTCAAACCCCAGACAGAATATGAATTCACCGTAAGAAGAGGACTCTATTCAAATGACGGAAAGATACTTGACGAGGAATACAATTTTTCATACGGCACCCGTGACCTTAAACCATCCCTTTCGATAATGTCCAAGGGACATGTCATGCCTTCCGCTTACGACAATAAAATAGCGGTAAAACACACAAATGTAAGTGAAGTGGAGCTTTCGGTGCGGCACATATACCCACAGAATATAACCTACTGGCTGACCGGAAGAAGGGACTCCCCCACCCGAAGAAAATCCGACCGCATAGAAAGACAGAAAATCCAGCTCCATTCGCAAAAAAACAGGGAGACTATATCCTACGTGGACCTTTCTTCGGCGCTTCCCGAAGAAAACCGGGGAGTCTTTCATCTTGAAATATCACATAATAATAACCGCATGGACAAAATGCAGCTTATAATAAGCGATATAGGCTTAAGCGTTAAGGAGCATGAACAGGGGGGTGCCAGGGTATGGCTGCGCTCGCTTGAAGACCTTGAGCCTATCCGGAACGCAAAAGTTCAGGCCGTTTCCTACAGCAACAAGGTCCTTGAAGAGGTAAAAACAGACAGGGAAGGCTCAGCGTCATTTGATAAAAAACCCTATGTAATAATAGCTAAGAAGGGAAATGACTTTAATTACATTCCCCTCGACGAACCTAAACTTAGGCTTTTTGAGGATTTCACCTCCGGGGCGGATTACAAAATGGACTACAACTACAGGGCCTTCATATATTCCGACAGGGGGGTTTACAGGCCTAACGACAAAGCCAACATAGGAATAATCCTTAGAGACAAAGAAAAAAACTCACCGGAGCATCAGTTTCCCCTGCGGATTACCATTACCAACCCCGAGGGCATAACCATAACTGAAAGAACGGTTAAACCCAACAGGGGCGGGATGGCGGAGTTGACACAGGAATTTGGAAACCACCCTACTACCGGAAAATACGCAGTGCGGGCCTTCATCGGCAACGACCGCGTCGGCTCCGGTAGTTTCAAGGTTGAGGAGTTTGTGCCGGAAAGGCTTAAAGTAGAGCTTACCCCGGTATCCGAAATATACCTGAAGAATGAAACCGTTGAGATGAACCTGAAAGCGGATTATCTTTTCGGCGCGCCGGCAGCGGACTCCGACTACGAAGCAGAAATCACATACATACCTCACCGCTTTACTTCAAAGAAGTTCCCCGGATACTACAGTGAAAGGCATTATTATGAAGACCCTCAAAGAAATTTCATCAAATCAAAAGAGGGCAACCTTGATGAAGAAGGAAAAAGCTCCCTGAAGGTTGATTTCGCCTCAAGAAACATTGACTTTGACGCGCCCGTGAAGGTAAACGCCCTGGCCTCTGTTTTTGAGGCAGGAAGCGGAAGAAGCACAAGAAAATCAGCGTCAGCGGTGGTTCTGCCCGGAGAGAAAATGCCCGCATTAAGGCCGGAGAGCGATACGGCGCAATACAGGGAAGAAACATCCATAGACGGGGTTCTTCTGGACAGAAACGGCGAGATGGTTGAATCCGACGACGAGTTAACAGTGGTTGTATCAAGGGTCCAGTATGAATGGTATTATCATTATAACGAATACGACAGAAGGTACAGGTGGGAGTGGGTCCCTTATGACTACAGGATAAGCGAAGAAAGGATAGAGGCTGAGGACGGAAAATTCAGCGTTGGTTTTGTGCCTGAATCATCATGGGGAGGATACAAGGTATCGGTCTATCACGAAGATGCGGTCAGTGAGGTTTTTCTCCCGGCAAGATGGGAATGGAGGTATATGGCCGTAAGAGGGGCTGTGGGAGTATCTCAACTAAGAAAATTCAAGGATCCACAGTATATTGAACTCAATACAGATAAAGAAGAGTACAAAACGGGGGATACCGCAAGCGTCTCGTTTAATGCGGAATTTTCCGGAAAAGCGCTTTTCAGCGTTGAATCCGACCGGGTTCATCATTCAAAATGGATAGACGTTGAAGAAGGAACAAACCGCATCGATTACAAAATAGATGAATATCTTCCAAATCTTTACTTTTCTGTAAATCTTTTAAAAGGAATCCCCCGGGACCTTTCGGGCGGGTTTGAGCCGGTCCACGCCATGGGAGTTAAAAACGTGGATATGGTTCCCTACAGGCATAAACTGCCCATCTCCCTGGATGTCCCGGAATTAATAGAACCCAACACGGAGGTGGAAATAGGGCTGTCGCTTGGGGAGGAAGTTGAAGACGCATATGCCCAGATAGCCCTTGTGGACGAGGGAATACTCCAGCTTACAAACTTCCAGACACCATCCCCCGTAGATTTCTTCTTTGAAAAATGCGCCCTTCAGGTCAAATCCTACGGAAACTACGGTTGGCTTATGGGAAGAATAGGCGCCGGCGAAATTACCGGGGGAGGAATAGAAGACCTCAGAGATAGAGCAATGCTTGAGGCGGAAGCCGACACCCTAACCGGCGCCGAAAGAATAGCTCCCATAAGGATTGTGTCTTTCTGGTCTGGCACGCTCGAAGTTGAAGACGGAAGTGCATCTGTAAAATTTGACGTTCCTTACTATAACGGAAAACTCAGAGCCATGGCTGTTGCTTCCTCAAAAAACCGCATGGGAAGCGCTGAAGCAGACGTCACAGTAAGGGATCCCCTGCTTCTTATGCCTTCTGTTCCCCGTTTTCTTACAATAGGAGACAGTGTTGAAATTCCACTCACCGTAACAAACTTTACCGGTTCAAGGGGTACTGTTTCTGTCGAGGCCTCGGCAGGCAGAGGTATCGAGCTCAGAAACAACAGGTCGGAATTCACCCTGGAGGAGGGGGAGGAGAAAACACACTACATAAACCTAAAAGTGCGCAAGTTTGCGGGAGACGTGAAACTTTCTTTCAAAGCAACCGGAAACGGCGAAAAATCCAGAGACTCATTTAATATCCCTGTTATCCCGCCTATGTTCGAACAGTCCGTTGTGCATCGAGTTTCACTTGATGAGGGAACAAACCGGATTGAGGACTTTTTCGAAGGATGGATGAGCGAATACGAGAAAAACACCATTATAGTAAACGGGATGCCTTACATGAACGCCCTTATGGGAATAAAAAGGCTTATAAGGTACCCCTTCGGCTGCATGGAACAGATAGCTTCCGCAACGTTTCCTTTATTATACATAGAAGACATAATGGAACTCGTGGATCCCGATTTTATTGAAGAAAGAGACATACACAGCATGGTTATGAAAGGAATATCGGAGGTTATTTCCATGCAGCAGCTGTCGGGTGGTTTCTCCGCCTGGCCCGGCTCAAGAGAAGCCAGGGACTGGATATCGGTATATGCCGCGCACCTGCTTCTTGAAGCCTCGCGGGCCGGATACCCGGTTCCCGAGAGATCTCTCGGAAATGCCCGCTCCTACCTGAGAAACATAGTCACCTACAGGAACTACAATTACAATAAGGCATACGCTTATTTCGTTCTCGCCCGGGCAGGAGAAAACCATGTTTCTAAAATAAGGCAGGATATTGAGAGGCTCGAAAAAAAATCCTCACGCGACTATTACAGAAAAAACGAAGAGCTTTTCCTTATGGCAGCGGCGCTCTTTTTATCCGGCCGCAGAAGTGAAGGATTGGAAATCATGCACAGGTATATTGATGATATCCCGGAGTACAAGCGCTACAACGACGGCCCTTTTTATTCAAGCTTAAGGTATCTGGCTCTTAAACTTTATATTCTTGAGACTATTGAACCGGCAGGTGAAAAAGGGGAAAAACACGCCCGGGCCATAGCTTCACAGCTCAGCCAGCACAAATTTTCTTCTTTCTACACAACGCAGGAGCTTGCATGGAGCACCATGGCCCTGGGGAAGAGGGTCAAAAATCTCGAGCTGCAAAAGGTTGAAAAGGCAACCCTGACAGCGGACGGGCAGAGGGTAAAATTCCGGGAAACAACAAACGGGCACATACTGAACGCAGAAGGGCTCTCCGCCTTCAACAAACTGGAACTTGATGTGGACAATGATTCTTTCGCCGCCATAACTATAAGCGGATATCCCGTAGATTTCACCCGGGAAGAAAGTTTCAGCGGAGTGAGGGTGGATTTATCGTCTAAAGACATAGAGGGTAATCCGAAAAGCCTAAGCAACGGGTACTCCCTGGGTGACCTGGGCATAATCGAAGTTCAGCTGAGTAATCTTACAAGAAGAAGACAGGACAATACTGCCGTAGTTGTTCGCATCCCATCGGGTTTTGACATTGAAAATCCGAGGCTGAAAGGCGATCATAAGCCCGACTGGATAATTCAGGATCAATGGGATTACGACCATATGGATATAAGAGACGACCGGGTTGAGGTTTTCGGTTCAATCGGTGAAGGCGAAACTGTCTCATTTCTATTCGCTGTAAGGGCAACCTTCAGGGGCAATTTCCAGATGCCGGGCTCTTCCGCCGAAATGATGTATCTGCCTGACAATTATTACTACGGAGAAATAAAAAATGTTCAAATCAAATAAAATCCCGCCCCTGTTATACCTGCCGGTATTTTTAATTATATCCGTTATAATGCTGCTTTCGGCTGCATACATTGTTCCCCTGCCGGAATCCATCTCTCCGCCTCTTTCGACGGTAGTCAGATACTCCGACGGGGAAATAGCGCGGGTTTACATTGCCGGGGATGAACAATGGAGAGTTAAGAGGGAAGCGAAAGATGTAAACGAACTTCTTATTAACTGTGTTATTGAAAAAGAAGACCGTTTTTTTTACTATCACCCCGGAGTAAATCCGGTTTCTCTATGCAAAGCCTTCTACCGGATGATAAAACACAGGAGGATAATAAACGGCGGCTCCACAATCACCATGCAGCTGGCAAGGATACTTGAGCCCAAACCCAGGACATTCTCAGGTAAGTTTCTCGAGATACTCAGGGCAATTCAGTATGAAATACGTTTTTCAAAGGAGGAAATACTGGGTATGTATTTAAATTACGCCCCTTTCGGAGGAAATATTGTGGGGTTTGAAACCGCAAGCATGTACTATTTCGGCATCCCTTCGGATGAGCTGGATCTGGCCCAGGCGGCAACCCTGGCAAACCTCCCTCAGATTCCCGGGGTTAATTTAATTGAAAACAAAGAACTGCTGAAAAACAAAAGAGACTACCTTCTTTCACAGATGCTTCAAAGAAATAAGATAATTAAGCGCGACTATGAAAAAGCCGTCTCGGAAAAACTAAAAATAAGCCGAAACAGGTTTCCAATGGAGATTCCCCACATAGCCGACCGGCTCCACCTTTCAAATTCTTCAAATGATTATAAAACGACAATTGACAGGGGGCTGCAGAGACTGGCTGAAGAAAAGTTTCAGGATTACAGACAAAAACTGAACAAAAAAGGAATAACAAACGCATCTTTTGTTCTTATAGAAAATGATACCGGAAGGGTCGCAGCCGCAGCCGGCTCCCTGGACTATTTCAACTCCCCGCAGGGGCAGGTGAGGGGCTATGAAGGGCTGCGCCAGCCGGGATCCACCCTGAAGCCTTTCTTATACGGACTGGCTGTTGACAGGGGAATAATTACGCCCAGGAGAAAACTCGTTGATACCCCTCTTTCATACAGAGACTTTGAACCCCATAATTTTGACCAAAACTACAGGGGGCTTGTCTCTGCCGAAGAGGCCCTTGCGTACTCCTACAACATTCCCTTCGTAAGGCTGCTCAAGAAAACCGGGAAAAACACTTTTCTCCAATTCATGAAGGACGGAGGAATAGATTCACTTAGAGAAAACAGCCACTACGGGCTCTCAGTGATACTGGGGGCCTGCGATGTATCGCTTATAGACCTCACAAACCTTTACAGGGTCTTTGCAAACGAGGGAATATATACCGATTACCGTATTACCGAAGATGAGGATTATGAAAGGCCCCACCGCCTTTTAAGAGAAGGCTCCTGCTTTCTTGTATCAAGGGCTCTTTCCCTCAGGAATAATCCCAATATCCCGCACGGGTTTCGAAACAAACCCTATGTAAACAGGCTCAGGTGGAAGACCGGAACAAGCCAGGACTTTAAAGACGCCTGGACAATAGGCTACGGCAATGAGTACACTCTGGGCGTATGGGCGGGAAACTTTGACGCTAGGCCAAACGCTAATTTAATAGGCCTTGAAATAACTGCTCCTATATTTTTTGAAATACTTGGAAATATTGAAGACAAATATGATTACAGTGGAAGCCGGGTTCCGGAAGAACTTATAAGAATAAGAGTATGCCCCCTGAGCGGGGGAAAAGCCACTGAAAACTGTCCCGAAACCGTAGATACCTTCACATTTAAGGATAACGGGTTTACAAAGCGATGCGATATGCATAAAACTTTTCTTGTTGAGAAGGAATCCGGACTCAGAGTAAAAAACTCTTTTGAAGGCATGGGGAGGCTGGAGAAAAGGGTCTTCACGGTATTACCCCGCGGAGTAAGAAATTACCTCCGGGATTACTTTCATATAACAAGCCCCATACCCCCCTATCACTCTCAATCCGTAAAAAGCGCATCAGGGGCAAACCTGAAGATATTATCCCCCAGGGACGGGACTGTCTACTATGCGACTTCCAGCGGAAAACTTCCCCTGAAGGTTTCTTCCGGAATTAACGACGGAAGAGTTTTCTGGTTTTTAAACGGTGAGTTTTATCGTAAAATGGAAAGGCCCTCAATGACATTCGCGGGATTTCCACCCGGCAGCCATACGTTAAAAGCAGTTAATGAAGACGGCTCCTGGGATAAGATAAATTTCCATGTCTTAAATTAACAGGTTTAATCTATTTTTTCGCTTATATAGCCGTGTTTCCAGGCTTCCGAAGCAATAGAACGAAGATGCTCAGCAGAACCGGGGGGATGAGTAACCTCATAATCCCGGATAACCCCGTTTTCCCCCATCTCTCCGGCCATAACGGTATAAGGTTCATTCAGCAGGTTTTCCAGCTCGGAATCGGTTACTTCAACAGTAAGTTCATCCTCCACCAGCTCCGCATAACCGACATACTCTCCCCTGCCCATCGCTTCCCTGTCTATTGTATAAAAATTTACTCTCATGGTATCGTTTTCAGCATTTATTTCCTCACTTATTATTTCTCCTTCTTCCGGAGAGATAATTACCCGGGAAAGAAGAAAGGCAAATACAGCCAGAATTAACACAAATATTGCTAATATTTTTTTTCTTTTCATAATTTAATTATATCAATTTTATTATTAAATCAAAACACCTCTTCCTCATAAACATCATTAAAATCAGGCAGCATATAGGTCTCCCCATCTATCTCCTGTTCAGTAAGTGCCACGGTTTTCCTTACCACCGAGATATCCTCTTGAACCTCAACCGGAGGGAATTCCCCGGAAATCCCCTGGATTTCATAGACGTAAGTCAAATCCTTAGAACCTGAAGAAGATTCATGGGAAAACAACTCAGCCATAAACTCAATCTTTCTGAGACGCACATCCCTGCCGCTTTCTCTTGTGTTTTCTATTGTCTGAAGAGTAAAACCAAGGGTATCTGTTACATACGAATCATACAAAACAGCAAAATCCTCGGTTCTGTTCGCTATTCCGTCAGGCTTTCCATAATCTTCAATCCGGCGGGAAGAACCCCAGAGCTCTTCCCATTGTCTATTTTCCTCCCGGCTAAGGCCATTATAATCAACAAAATGCCCTATCTCATGAAATAAAACTTTAGGGTTGTTTGTCCTCATCATGACTTTCCTGCTAAATACATCGTAACCGCCCAAACTGGGTATAGCAGTGTCTTCTTCAAAAATTATAAGAGGCGGAAGCATATCTTCGGGTAGAGAAGAAAGAACACTGTAGAAGACCTCTTCGTCAGCTTCGCTGAGTTCGCGCTGATTCTCCATCACAAAAACCGAGAACTCATTCCATATCCGCTCATTTCTTTCATTAACGAAATCCTCTTCAATTACAGATTGAATTCTTTCTCTGGTTTTTTCACATATATCGGGATCACTTCCTGCAAAAACCCACAACCTCTCCAGCACCAATTCCTTATCACCTGTATCTGACAGCAAAGAAATGTTATCTATCACGGCATTAGCTACTTCTTCACGCTCATCTATACCTAATTGAAACTCACCCTCTTCACCTCTATCCATACACACTTCCCGGCTTAACAACATTAAAGTCAAACTCTTCATACCTTCTACTCTATCTTCATGAGAGGCATCTTCATCCTCAATAATTTCCATTCTTTCGCTTATTTCACCCGACTCTACGATATTGGAGAGCATATTAAAAAAAAATGACAGTCTCATATTGTTCACCCACTCTTTAATACCGGAGATAAATTTAACAACGGCTATAACTATGCGATCCATCACTCTTCTTATTATTGATTCTGACGACTTTTGGGAGGCATCTTCATATTCACTGCCTTTTCTCTTTTCATCTTCGGCGGTATCTTCAGGTGAAATATGGGGGGTCCGCCAGGAATCAGGGTAAGACTCTCCTATTTTGTCGGTATCTTCCATATCACTGTAACTATGCCATGCGGAAGATAAGTTTATGGGTAAAAAGACCATCATAGCGATAAGCGTAACAGCCTTAATTTTTGAAATATAGTTTTTCATTAGTTTTATCATCTCTTTAATAAATAATACCGTTAAAAAATGAATTTTTAGTGAAAGAGCTGTGAAACTTTCGTAAAATCAAGCCCTTAAATCATCAAAACACCCTTTCCTCATAAACCTCATTAAAATCAGGCAGCATATAGGTCTCCCCTTCTATATCCACCGGAGATATAGCCACGGACCTTCTGGTAATACTGGGGAGCGAGTCTGAATTACCGTCTATTTCATAAACATAGGTGGCTTCAAGAATTTCCCCGTCACCGGTTTCCCGGGTATGAGAAAAAAAGCCTGCAATTTCTTCAAATTTTCTTAGTCGTATATCCCTGCCGGAGTTTTTTGTGTTTTGTATTGTTTGAATCAGAAAACCCTCGGTGTTGTAGGTATAAAATTCATACATGGTGGCTACATCCTCCCTGATGTCTGTACTGCCGTAGGCATACGCATAATCCTCGTCTTCCCCAGACTCGTTCCACAAATGCCTCCACCGGGCACATTCAGATATGTCCATAAAACAAAAGTGCGTATAATGTCCAATCTCATGATAAAGAACCCTGGGATTACCTGACATTATTTTGACTTCCCTGTTAAAGATACTGTAAGAACCGGCCACATTTGGACGTTCGTTTTTATATGATATAAGAGGAGGGTGCATCTCTTCCGGCAAGGATGAAAGCACACTGTAAAATAATTTTTGAGAGTTTTCATCAAGATCGCGCCGGGTATCCAATATCAGAACCGAAAATTCGTTCCATATTTTCTCGTTTCTGCTGTTAATGTAATTTTCTTCAATCTTTAAAACAATTCTATCTCTGGTCTCATCGTCGACCCGGGGATCGCATGCCACAAAAACCCAAAGATTTTTTAATACATTTTCCTTTTCATCAGGATCTGACAACAATGATATGTTGTCTAAAATAAGGTGTGCCGCTTTCTGGCGGTCTTTTATGCTTATATTAAATGCGTGTGTCTCACTTCTGTCACGAAACAATTCTCTACTTGCTATTAAAACGGACAGCTCGTTGATACTGTTTGCTCTTTCTTCTTCACCGGTGTCTTCATCCGCAATTATTTTCATCCTTTCATTGAAACCGTCTGACTCATAATCCCTGGATAACCGATTCATTTGAATATTAAATATCACATTGTTTATCCAATCAACAACAGGCTGTATGATATCATAAACAGTAATCATGATCGAATGCACGATATTTTTTATTATTGTTTCTGCGGACTTCCGGGGGGCTTCTTCATATACGCTGTTTTTTGCCTTTTCTTCCATGGCTGTATCTCCGGGTGAAACATATGGGGTCTGCCAGGAATCCGGGTAAGACTCTCCTATTTTTTCGGTATCTTCCATATCACTGTAACTATGCCATGCGGAAGATAAGTTTACAGGCAAAAAGATTATCATAGCGATAAGTGTAAGAGCCTTAATTTTTAAAATATTAATTTTCATGGCTTCTATGTTTTATCTTCAGTATACCTGCGCATTATGAAATTTCTGTGAAATTAAGTTTTATAATTTAGAAACATCTGTAAAAGGCAGGTTTTCAAAAAGTGAGCCTGTTTTGAAAAAGGCGGGTTATTATATTAATATAAAAATAATATGAATGTCATCAAAATATCAGCTATATTCTTAGCAGCAGCCCTAACGGGGAGCTTTATCTCCTGCTCCCGGCAGCAGCGCCATACCTTAACGACGGAAGAAGCCCGGGCTTCCGGAAATACAACCAAACAGATCTCAGAGGCGAATAACCGTTTTGCATTTGAAATCTACAAACACCTGGAGCAAAACGGCGGCGGCAATCTTTTCTTTTCCCCGTACAGCATTTTTTCCGCCTTTGCCATGGTTTATGAAGGAGGAAGGGGGGAGACAGCAATCGAAATCAAATCAGCCTTTTTCTTCCCGGAAGATAAAGCCCTCAGGGAAGGGTTTTCTCAAATATTAAGATTCATAAACGATTCAGAAAATAACTATGAGCTAAGAACCAGCAACGCCGTCTGGCCCCAGAAAAACTATCCCATTATAGAAGACTACAAAGAAAGAATAAAAAAATATTACGGCGGAGAAGCGCGTAATATGGATTACATTAACCGTCCGGAAGAATCAAGAAAAGAAATAAACAGCTTCGTTAAAGAAAAAACCGGGGGGATAATAGAAGAACTCTTCAGTAAAGGTGCTATAGGTGAGCTGACAAGAATGATTATAACAAATGCAATTTACTTCAAGGGGAACTGGGATATTGAATTTGATAAATCAATGACAAGGGATAATTATTTCCATAAAACCCCGGACGACAGGATAAAAGTCCCCATGATGTCTATGCCCTCTGCAGCTCCTTCATTTAATTACGCCTACCTGGATGAGCTGCAGATTCTGGAGCTCCCTTATAAAGACAGGGAGGTTTCCATGGTGATACTTCTACCCCGAAAAGATATCCATTCGCTAAAAGATAGTCTTAGCTTTGAGCAGTATAACAAATGGATGGAGAAAATGAGAATGACAAATATGGAGTCTGTTTCAATTCCAAAGTTTGAATTAAAAACAGACTATTCATTAAAAGGGGTTTTGAAAAAATTGGGTGTACATGAGGCCTTTGACGAACAGAAGGCGGATTTCACAAAAATGGCCCGGATAAAAGAAAATGACCCCAACCTGTTTATAAGCGAAGCCGTACATCAGGCATACATAAGCGTTGACGAAGAAGGCACCGAGGCCGCGGCGGCGACCGGTGTGGAAGTTGGAATCACCTCCATAGATATGAGTAAAGTATTCCGCGCTGACCGCCCTTTTATTTTTCTTATCCGGGAAAAAGAGAGCGGATGTATTCTTTTTCTTGGAAGGGTCTCTGATCCCTCGTAAAAATCAGTTATTCCTCTCTGTCTCAAGCGCTCCTTTTATAAACTCCAGAACAAAAGACAGCACCACCGCAGCAAAGAAAGAGCCGAACAGGGCTAATATAATATTCCGGGCAAGGTTTCTGCTCATTCTCCGGGGGTTTCCCGCATAAGAGTTAAGCTGAACATCGTCTATCTTTATTCCTGCGGAGAGAACCTCCCTTGCATCGGCTTCTTTCAATAAGGTATGTATTTCCTGCAGCCTTTTTATGCGGTTTTCAAGAGCCCTCTTTGATTCTCTGGATTTTACAATACTGTTTTTTAAATCCCTGTATACCGGATTAATTCTCTGTTCCACTACTACGTTATCTTTTATTTTCTCCCAGATGTCGTTTTCGCTAAAGTGCATTAGAACCGCATCATCTACAAGCGATTTGCTTAATGTTATGGCCGGCGAATGGTTGGCAATCTCCTCTTCGTACCCTTCTATTTCGTCTTTGATAACATCCAGGTCTTCCTTGTTTCTGCTTATCTGCCTTTCGGTTTTATAAATCAGGTAAGAATTAACCCATATGTCGGCAGCCTCGGCAAGAACCTCGGGGCGCCTGCCGGAGGTTATGATATTAAGGATTGAAGTGTTATCCACTCTCTCAACACTGAATTCGGTCTCTTCTTTAACACCGGATCCCGTCTTTTCCTTAACACGATCCATAATCTGAGAAGAAAGAAGCATATCCCTGTGCATTTCTTCATTGCCGTCAACCATAATTTTTGCTGTCGAGGAATACTCCGGGGGAGTTAATACAGTAAGTCCCGCTGTCAAAAGAGTCACCACAAAAACTGCCAGTATTATAAAAACCTTCCGGTTCCACAATACCATAAACACCTCTCTTAAATCCACCTCGTCGTTTTTTATTACATCTTTATCACCGTTCACGACTGAACCCCTTTCCTATCCGTAAAGTCACGATTAAAATAATCTACCGTCTTTTTCATGCCCTCATGAAAATCGACCTCAACTTTGTATCCCAGTTTTTCCCGGGCTTTGCTTATATCTGCCTGGGTGTGCTCCACATCCCCTTTTCTTCTTGGAAGATGTTCAAACTCCAGGTCAAGTTTCATGTTTTTTAATATTTCTTCAGCTATATCAACTACGCTGTATCTGTTGTTGCAGGCGATATTGAAAACCTCGCCCGAAACACCTTCAGCCTCAGCGGCTAGAATATTTCCGTTTACCACATTTTTTACATACGTAAAATCCCTTGACTGCTTTCCATCTCCATGGACCGTAAGCGGCTGCCGGCCATTCGCCTGCTTTAGAAAAATTGGAA
>SL_5KL_010_SEDDRAFT_10001432_pt1 | contig 14427 bp, 12 predicted proteins | sample SodLakKL_010_SED_FD_9118 | JGI IMG/M metagenome (IMG submission 9118)
GTCCGGTCGTGAGCTCCAGAGGCGGCGTAGCTCAGTTGGCAAGAGCACGCGGTTCATACCCGCGGAGTCCGGGGTTCGAATCCCTGCGCCGCCACCATTTTTTAGAATCGGCATTATTTACGATAATCGTTTGGCGACGGTGAACCTGAAACCACCTGAGTACTATTGTTTAATCCTTAGGAGGTGCATTTAGTTGGCGAAGCAGAAGTTTGAGCGGACGAAACCGCATGTGAACGTAGGGACGATTGGTCACGTGGACCACGGCAAGACGACATTGACGGCGGCTATGACCTATTGTTTGGCGAATGTAGGTTATGCGCAGCAGACCTCTTTTGACATGATTGACAAGGCTCCAGAAGAGAAGGAGCGCGGGATTACGATAGCGACGGCGCACGTGGAATATGAGACGGACAACCGTCACTATGCCCATGTAGACTGTCCCGGTCACGCGGACTACGTCAAGAACATGATTACCGGTGCGGCCCAGATGGACGGAGCGATCCTGGTGGTATCGGCGGCGGACGGTCCGATGCCGCAGACCCGAGAGCACATCCTGCTGTCTCGCCAGGTAGGTGTTCCGAGTATTGTTGTTTTCTTGAACAAGGCGGATATGGTAGATGACCCCGAGCTTCTTGAGCTGGTAGAGATGGAAGTCAGGGACTTATTGAATGAATATGAATTTCCCGGGGACGACACCCCTGTGATAACCGGTTCAGCCTTGAAGGCACTTGACTGCGGTTGCGGCAGTACCGAGTGTGATGACTGCAAGGTGATCTGGGAACTGATGAACGCTTTGGACGATTACATTCCGATGCCTGAGCGTCAAAAAGACAAGCCCTTTATCATGCCGATAGAAGATGTTTTTTCCATTACGGGCCGCGGCACAGTGGTGACCGGCCGGGTGGAGCGCGGCCAGATTAAGGTTGGCGAAGAAGTTGAGATAGTTGGCTTTGAAGACAAGGCCCGCAAGACGGTAGCCACCGGTGTGGAGATGTTTCGCAAGCTGTTGGATTACGCGGAAGCCGGCGACAACATCGGGGTATTGCTGCGCGGTGTAGACCGCGAGTCGGTGGAAAGGGGCCAGGTATTGGCCAAGCCGGGTTCGATCAACCCGCATACCAGATTTGGCGCGGAAGTGTATGTATTGAAGAAGGAAGAGGGCGGGCGTCACACCCCGTTTTTCCAGGGGTACCGTCCCCAGTTTTACTTCCGGACCACTGATGTTACCGGAACGATCACCCTGCCTGAAGGCATGGAAATGGTAATGCCCGGTGACAATGTGAACATGGATATTGAACTGATTACCCCGATCGCCATCGAAGATGGAGTGCGCTTCGCCATCCGTGAAGGCGGCCGTACTGTCGGCGCCGGAGTAGTCACCAAGATCTACTAGTAAAACAGGATCCAGCTGGTAATTACCTCTAATAGTAATCATTAGGGGGCGGGCCTGATAACCCGCCTCCTAATTATGAAGGAATGTTGACAGGCTGGAACTTATTGTGATAACTTTAAATTTACGAATTTAAGAGACAGGTGGGAGAAGCAAATGCGAGTAACCATACACATGGCCTGCGAGGAATGCAAGGAGCGGAACTATACTACCCGTAAGAACAAAAAGAACAACCCGGACCGCCTGGAAGTAAAAAAATACTGCAGCCGCTGTAAATCGCATACCCTGCATAAAGAAACAAAGTAAAGTTTGCTGTTTTCCCAGGGGGCTGGAGCCGGATCAATTAAATCAATTATTAATTCGGGAAGAGGTTGGATAAATGCGTTTTTTTAAGCGAATAGGGAAATTTCTTCAGGAAGTAAAATCGGAATTGAAGAAGGTTAACTGGCCGACCAGGCGTGAGTTTGGAGTTTTTACCGGTATAGTCCTTTCTGCCGTAATTGTCATTGGCGTATTCTTCTGGATCATGGACAGTATTTTTTTGGCTGTACTGCAGCTGGTGATTGGTTGATTGACCGGGTAACCCGGGTTTGAAATATAGCAAGATAAAGGTTCCATAAGGAGAGTGAAGAGGGTTTGATGTTCCCTCTCGATATGAACACAGAAACAGATAATGGTGCCAAAAATGACATGAACCAGGCTTCCGAAAACGAAATTGAAGAGACTATTAACGGCGAAGAAGAGACCGGAGAAGAAGCCGAGACTAAAAAAGACTGGTTTGTCGTCCATACCTATGCCGGGTACGAAAAACGGGTAAAAACCAACCTGGAACGCCGCGTTGATTCAATGGACATGAAAGACAAGATTTTCCGGATCATGGTCCCGACAGAAAAAGAGATTACCAGCCGCGGCGGGCAGAAAAGAACAGTTGAGAAGAAGGTTTTTCCCGGCTATGTGCTGGTTGAGATGGTGATGGATGACGATTCCTGGTACGTAGTGCGAAATACACCTGGTGTGACCGGATTTGTAGGGCCGGGCTCCAAGCCGGTGCCGTTGAGTGAAAAGGAAGTTACCCACATCCTGCGTCAGGTCGGGGTGGTTGAAGGCAAACCCCGGATCGACTTTGATATTAACCAGGTGGTTCGAGTGGTTAGCGGGCCTTTTAAAAACTTTGAAGGCAAGGTTGAAGAGATTAACCAGGAGAAAGGCACCGTCAAAGTATCTGTTTCCATGTTTGGGCGTGAAACACCGGTGGAACTGGAGTTTCACCAGGTTATAAAATTTTAACGAGCGCTGTGCGGCCAGCAGGGCGGCAACAGTGGGGAGGTTTGTGTAATGGCTAAAAAGAAATTACTGGCGCAGGTAAAACTGCAGATTCCGGCCGGCAAGGCCACGCCTGCACCGCCGGTTGGCCCGGCTTTAGGCCAGCACGGGGTTAACATCATGGCTTTTTGTAAAGAGTTTAATGATCGCACCGCCAATGAAGGCGGATTGATTATTCCGGTAGAACTCACAGTATATGAAGACCGATCCTTTAGCTTTGTAACCAAGACTCCGCCGGCTGCGGTACTGCTTAAAAAAGCAGCCGGCATTGAGACAGCTTCAGGTGAACCGAACCGGGTCAAAGTAGCTACTGTTACCCGGGACCAGGTCAGGGAAATTGCCAGGCAAAAGATGGAGGATCTGAATGCCTATGATGTCGAAGCTGCTGCAGATATTATCGCCGGTACCGCCCGCAGCATGGGTATCGTCGTAGAAGGGTAAAGCAGCTCCGTCAGGATGGTTTGAGCGGCCCTGAAAGCAAAGCATTAAGCTAAGGGGCTTACATGAATAGTAGAATATAAGTGGGAGAGCGAAAAGGCTCGAAGACCACGGGAGGTAATAGAGATGCCTAAAAGAGGAAAAAAATATTTAAATGCACGCGAGCAAATTGAGCGCGAAACAAGGTATGAGCCGGAAGAGGCCCTGGCTAAAGTAAAAGAATTGAGCAGCCGTTCGTTTGACGAGACGGTGGAAGGGGCTTTTCGCCTGGGAGTGAATCCAAAACACGCTGACCAGCAGGTGCGCGGTTCTGTAGTTTTGCCGCACGGAACCGGCAAAACGGTCAAGGTAGTGGTTTTCGCCAAGGGTGAAAAAATTAATGAAGCAGAAGAAGCAGGAGCTGATTATGTCGGTTCAGATGAACTGGTCGCCAAGGTCCAGGAGGGCTGGTTGGATTTTGACATTGCCGTAGCCACCCCGGACATGATGAGTTCAGTTGGGAAACTGGGTAAAATTCTTGGCCCCCGCGGGATGATGCCCAATCCGAAAAGTGGCACTGTTACATTTGAAGTGGGCAAGGCAATAAATGACATAAAAGCCGGTAAAGTTGAATACCGGACTGACAAGGCCGGCAATGTCCATGTCCCGATCGGGAAAGTTTCCTTTGCACTCGACCAGCTTATGGAAAATTTTAACACTGTGCTCGATGCGCTGATTAAAGATCGACCGGCAGCGGCAAAGGGGCAGTACATGAGAAATATCACGGTTAGTTCAACCATGGGTCCCGGGATCAAGATAAATCCTGGTGTGGGAGCGAAAGCATAGTAAGCTTAGCTGTTACGGGATTGCCAGTTAAAGTAAAATCGTGATATAACGATTCATCCTGATTTAAAACAATCTAGCAGTTGTTCCGTAGACGGCAGGAACTGTTCAGTTTAATAGCCCGGCGGGCTTCCTGTCCAGGAAACGTCTCCATTAGTTAGCCTGTGAGCATTAGGCTCTTATGCTCTTATTAGACAGGTGCGAACGGGGTTTTCCAGTCTGCGGAAGCCCCGTTTTTTTATAGAGTGTATTAAAGAAAGCTTTTGCTCAGCCGGGTTGCTGTCGTTACCAGCGCTGAGCCGTTACCAATCCAAAATGAAGCGCGGCTGGAGCAGAGGTTAATTTAATTAAAGACGAATGAGGCAGGAGGAGGAGGTGAAATTATTGCTCACCAGGGAAGAAAAGGAAAAGATGAAGGATGAAATAGCCGAGGCTTTAAAGCAGGCCGAGCTGGTTGTGGTTACCGATTACAGGGGCTTGAACGTAGAAGCCATTAACAATCTGCGCGGGCGCTTGAGAAATGAACAGTGCCGGTTCAGGGTAACGAAGAATACTATGAACAGGTGGGCCTGTCGGGAAGCAGGTTTTGAGCAGTTGGAAGAATATTTTGAAGGCCCCACCGCTATTGCTTATGCCGATGAGGATCCGGTAGCGGCGGCCAAAGTTTTTAACGAGTTCGCCAAGGAAAATGAAAACCTGGTTATTAAGGGTGGGGTTCTCTCCGGACAGCTGGTCAGCCCGGAAAGAATCAAGGAGCTGGGAGAAATTCCTTCCCGAGAAATATTACTGGCCAAGGTTGTTGGTGGTTTCCAGGCGCCTATCACGGGATTGGCCGGAGCGCTGCAGGGCACTATCAGCCAACTGGTATACACCGTGGACGCCGTGCGCCGGCAAAAAGAAAGTGCCTGAACAGGGCGGTTAGAAATGTGCCGGGCGAGAGGCAGCCAGTAATTATAAGAATTGTGCTGAAAGGTGCGTTGCTGCTTCCGGCAGACTGCATAAAATATAATCATATTGATAAAGGAGTAAATTGGAAATGGCAAAAGATGAGAACAAGGTAAATGAAATTATGGAAATGATCAAGGGTATGACCGTGCTGGAACTTTCAGACCTGGTTAAAGCCCTGGAAGAAGAATTTGGTGTTACCGCTGCCGCACCGGTGGCGGCAGCAGCAGCTCCCGCCGCTGAAGGTGGAGCGCAGGAAGAGGAAAAAGATGAGTTTGATGTTGTTCTTACTTCGGCCGGGGACAAGAAGATCCAGGTTATAAAGGTAGTCCGTGAGCTGACCGGATTGGGTCTGAAAGAAGCAAAAGCCATGGTAGATGAGCTGCCGAGCCCGGTTCAAGAAAAAGTAAACAAAGAAGAAGCTGAAGCAACCAAGGCCAAAATTGAAGAAGCCGGCGGGGTCATAGAACTGAAGTAGTTTTGTTCTAACTGTTTTAATCTGCTGGTTTGGGATGCATGTTTCCCCCTGCAGGTATGCGAGTTATCCCTGGGGAGTGTTTATAGAACGCTCCCCTTTTTTTGAAGGGAGGGGATGGAACCGTCCCCGCGGTTTAACAAGCCTTGATTCACGAAATGAGTTTAGCTGTTTTATCCGGCATAGCCGAAGTTTTCTTATTTACCTGGATTCAGCCAAAATAATTTCTTTAGCCGGTTGAAATCGCTTCCGGTTTTATGTTAGTCTCTTTAGTGACAGCCGGAAAATGAAGGCTGGACTGAATAATAAAGGGATTCCTCGATATTTACAACTTTTTTATAAAATTCTTTCCCGCAACCGTTGACACCTGGATTTGCTTGTGATAATATCTTTAGTTGTCTAGTACTACCACTATGCGATTTTTTAAGTGAGATTTGGTAAGCCTTCTTAATGATTACAAATTACCCATAGGAGAACCAGAGGATATTTGGCTGTTTAAGAGGTACAGCCTTTTTTTTCCGGTTTTAAATCATAAACCAGGTATCAGGGGAGTGATTTTTTTTAATGTCCACTAACGTTGCAACAGGTTTGAGGGAACGGCGTTCATTTGCCCGTATTAACGAGGTACTTGACCTTCCGAACCTGATTGAAGTTCAGCGCAGTTCGTTTGATTGGTTTTTGAAACAAGGCCTTAAAGAGATATTCGAAGATTTTTCACCGATCCAGGATTTTACAGGCAATCTGGTCCTGGAGTTTTTTGACTATTCACTGGGAGAACCCAAGTATTCCGTTGAGGATTGCAAGGAACGGGATGCCACTTATGCCGTGCCTTTAAAGGTTAAGGTGCGCTTGATCAACCAGGAAACCGGTGAGGTTAAAGAGCAGGAAGTTTTCATGGGAGACTTCCCGATGATGACAGAAAACGGAACCTTCATTATTAACGGTGCCGAAAGGGTTATCGTCAGCCAGCTGGTCCGCTCACCGGGGGTTTACTTCAAGAAGCAGCCCGATCCTACCGGGGCTACCGGGAAAGAGTTGATCAATGCAACCATTATACCCAACCGCGGCACCTGGCTTGAATTCGAAACAGATGTAACCGAAGGTGTTTATGTGCGCGTGGATCGAACCAGGAAGATCCCGGTAACGGTTCTTTTGAGGGCGATAGGCTACGGGACGGATGAAGAGATCCAGGAAGTGCTGGGCTATGATCACCGGCTTAATGATCTGCTGGATAAAGATCATACTGACTCAGAAGAATCGGCTTTACTTGAAATATACAAGCGCTTACGTCCCGGAGAACCGCTTAATGTGGAAAATGCGCGGTCACTTTTTGATTCGCTGTTTTTTGACGGGAAGCGTTATGATTTTGCTTACGTGGGACGCTTCAAGGCCAATAAAAAATTGTCCATGACCGAGCGGTTGTTCGGGCATAATCTGGCCGAAGAAATTAAGGATCCGGCCGAAGGAACGGTGCTCTACCCGGCCGGTACTACGGTCAATGAAGAAGTAGCCCGGGTAATTGCCGAAAACAATATTCAGAGGTTGAAAATCGATTACCGGGACCGGTCCCACCTGGTTATCGGTAACGGCAATGTTGATCTGGCGACCAGGCACCTTGTTACATCCGATATCATCGCGGCGGTTAATTACATCTTTAACCTTTTCGATGGGATCGGGCATGCCGACGATATTGATCACCTGGGTAACCGGCGACTGCGCAGTGTTGGCGAACTGCTCCAGAACCAGTTCCGGATCGGCCTGTCCCGCATGGAAAGGGTGGTCCGGGAAAGAATGACCATCCAGGACGTGGAAGCGATTACACCCCAGGCTTTGATCAATATCAGGCCGGTGATTGCCTCGATTAAAGAGTTTTTTGGCAGCAGCCAGCTTTCCCAGTTTATGGATCAGACTAACCCGCTGGCCGAATTGACTCATAAGCGGCGCCTGAGCGCCCTTGGCCCCGGCGGTTTAAGCAGAGAGAGGGCCGGTTTTGAAGTGCGCGATGTGCATCACTCGCACTACGGCCGGATCTGTCCTATCGAGACCCCGGAAGGCCCCAACATTGGCTTAATTGGGTCACTCGGCACTTACGCCCGGATCAATGAGTACGGGTTTATTGAAACCCCCTACCAGCGGGTCGATAAGACAGAAGGCCGGGTAACATCAGAAATTGTCTACCTGACTGCTGATGACGAAGACCGCTTTGTTATTGCCCAGGCTAACGCCAAGTTAGACGAAGATGGGCGTTTTGCCAGCAACAGGGTTATTTGCCGTTACTACTATGACACGGTTATGCGTCATCCTAACGAAGTTGACTTTATGGACGTTTCTCCAAAGCAGCTGGTCAGTGTGGCTACCGCTTTGATCCCGTTTTTAGAGAACGACGATGCCAACCGGGCCCTGATGGGAGCCAATATGCAGCGCCAGGCTGTGCCCCTGCTCCAGACAGAAGCGCCTTTTGTAGGAACCGGGCTGGAAAGCAAGGCTGCCGTAGATTCAGGTGCTGTAGCAGTGTGTTTGGCCGACGGAGAAGTGGTCCGGGTAACCAGCAACGAAATTTATGTCCGCCGTGATGATAACAGGGATGAGAAGAATTACAGGATTAACGGGCGGACCAGGGAACGCTTCGAAACGGGCCGGGTTCCCGGTTTTGACGGCCGGATCGATCTCTATTTCTTGCAGAAATTTAAGCGTTCCAACCAGGGGACCTGCATTAACCAGCACCCCACTGTCAGGCGGGGACAAAAGGTTAAGGCCGGTGAAGTTATAGCCGACGGTTCCTGTACCAACATGGGTGAACTGGCCCTCGGCCGTAATGTGCTGGTTGCCTTTATGCCCTGGGAAGGTTATAACTACGAAGATGCTATTCTGATCAGCGAAAAACTGGTTAAGGAAGATACATTTACTTCCATACACATAGAAGAATATGAATCCGAGGCCAGGGATACCAAGCTTGGCCCGGAGGAGATAACCCGTGATATTCCCAATGTCGGCGAAGAAGCTTTGAAGGATCTTGACGGTCGGGGCATTATCCGTATCGGGGCCGAAGTCAGGGCCGGTGATATCCTGGTTGGCAAGGTCACTCCCAAGGGCGAAACCGAGCTGACTGCGGAAGAACGCCTTCTGCGGGCTATCTTTGGTGAAAAGGCCAGGGAAGTGCGAGATACTTCCCTGCGCATTCCCCACGGTGAATCGGGAATCGTGGTTGATGTTAAGGTATTCAACCGGGAAGAGGGGGATGAGCTTTCCCCCGGGGTCAACCAGCTGGTCCGGGTTTACGTGGCCCAAAAACGCAAAATATCCGAAGGGGACAAAATGGCCGGCCGGCATGGTAATAAAGGGGTTATCGCCCGGATTTTACCGGAAGAAGATATGCCTTTCCTGCCCGACGGCACTGCCCTTGATATTGTTCTCAACCCGCTGGGAGTTCCGTCGCGTATGAATATCGGGCAGGTCCTGGAAGCTCACCTTGGCTGGGCGGCCAGCACGCTCGGCATCAGCATTGCCTCACCGGTTTTTGACGGTGCCTCCGAAGAAGATGTTTTTGAGTCTTTCCGGGAATCAGGGCTGCCTGAAAACGGCAAGACCACCCTTTATGACGGGCGGACCGGTGAACGGTTTGAAGAGAAAATAACGGTAGGTTATGTTTACATGCTCAAGCTGGCCCACCTGGTTGACGATAAGATCCATGCCCGTTCAACCGGACCTTACTCACTGGTAACCCAGCAGCCACTTGGCGGCAAGGCCCAGTTTGGCGGTCAGCGTTTCGGAGAGATGGAAGTGTGGGCGCTAGAAGCCTACGGCTCTGCCTATACCCTCCAGGAAATCCTTACTGTTAAATCAGACGATGTAGTTGGTAGGGTGAAAACATACGAAGCTATTGTCAAGGGTGAAAACATTCCTGAACCGGGTGTTCCGGAATCGTTTAAAGTCCTGGTTAAGGAACTGCAGAGCCTTTCCCTTGATGTTAAGGTCTTGAGTGAAGAGACAGGAGAGGTCGAAATCAAGGAAGGAGAGGATGAAGGCGACTACCGCCGCCTCGATGTAAATATTGAAGGAATGGAATCGGATGAAGACGACCTGGATCGCTTCATCTACCAGAAAGAAAAGAAGGATGAAAATGAAATTGAAAAGAAAGAGGAGAAAGAGGAAGACGATAGTTTAGAGGAAGATGATGACTTAAGCCTGGAAGGAGTATCCTCAGAAGAAGCTGAAGAAGACCTTTCCGTACCCCTGGACATCCAGGAAGAAAATGTTGAAGAAGTTTCTTTAGATCAGCTTGAAGAAGAAGAAGACGAAGATGAAAGTAGCGATGAACAGGAGCCTGAGTCTTCCAGGCAAAAGCAAAACAGGAGCTCCGAAGAGCAGGATGAAGAATCGGAAGAGCTGGAAGAAGACGAAGAAAGCATCTACTAGTAGCACAGGTTAAAACCTGGCGAAAGGAGAGATCTTTTTGTTGGATGTTAATAACTTTGATGCCTTGAAAGTCGGGCTGGCATCTTCAGAACAGATCAGGGCCTGGTCCAGAGGAGAAGTTAAGAAGCCGGAAACAATCAATTACCGGACCCTGAAGCCTGAACGGGAAGGGCTTTTCTGTGAAAAAATATTCGGGCCGCAAAAAGACTGGGAATGCCACTGCGGTAAATACAAGCGGGTTCGCTACCGCGGTATTGTCTGTGATCGCTGCGGCGTTGAAGTGACCAGGGCCAAGGTGCGGCGTGAACGGATGGGTCATATCGAGCTGGCCGCTCCTGTTTCACACATCTGGTATTTTAAAGGTATTCCGAGCCGGATGGGCCTGCTGCTTGATATGTCACCGCGGGCCCTGGAAAAAGTGCTCTATTTTGCCGCCTACGTGGTAATCGATCCGGGAGAAACCTACCTGAGTGACAAGCAGCTTTTAACCGAGGCCGAATACCGTGAGTATTATGATAAGTACGAGGCTCTCTTTAAGAGCAATAAAGGGTTTAAAGCCGAGATGGGCGCTGAAGCGATTAAAAAACTTCTCAAGCGGCTCGATCTTGATCAGATTGCCCAGGATTTGCGAGAGGAGCTGCTTAATTCCAGCGGCCAGAAAAAAGTTCGGGCCATCAGGCGCCTGGAAGTGGTTGAGGCTTTCCGCCAGTCGGGCAATGACCCGTCCTGGATGATCCTGGATGCTATTCCGGTTATTCCACCCGACCTGCGGCCGATGGTCCAGCTTGATGGCGGTCGGTTTGCCACTTCGGACCTGAACGATCTTTACCGGCGGGTGATTAACCGTAATAATCGCCTGAAAAGGCTGCTTGATCTGGGTGCGCCCGATATTATTGTCCGCAATGAGAAAAGGATGCTGCAGGAAGCGGTTGACGCCCTGGTTGACAACGGGCGCCGCGGTAGGCCTGTCACCGGGCCGGGCAACAGGCCGCTGAAGTCTCTCAGCGATATGCTTAAGGGCAAGCAGGGCCGTTTCCGACAGAACTTGCTCGGCAAAAGAGTTGATTATTCGGGCCGTTCCGTAATTGTGGTCGGGCCAGAGCTCAAGCTTTACCAGTGTGGGCTGCCCAAAGAAATGGCCCTGGAACTGTTTAAGCCCTTTGTGATGAAGAGGCTGGTCAGCGATGGCGAAGCCCACAATATTAAAAGCGCCAAGCGGATGGTAGAAAAAGTCCGCCCCGAAGTATGGGATGTTCTTGAAGATGTGATCAAGGATCATCCGGTGTTATTAAACAGGGCCCCTACATTGCACCGCCTGGGTATCCAGGCTTTTGAGCCGGTCCTGGTTGAAGGTCGGGCTATCCAGATTCATCCCCTGGTCTGCGCCGCATACAATGCCGACTTTGACGGAGACCAGATGGCTGTCCATGTGCCGCTTTCGGCAGAAGCCCAGGCGGAAGCCCGCCTGTTGATGCTTTCTGCTCATAACATTCTCAACCCGAAAGAGGGTAAACCGGTAACAACGCCGACCCAGGATATGGTTCTCGGCTGTTACTATCTGACCTTCGAGCGCAACGGGGCCAGGGGTGAGGGCAAAGTATTCCCCGATCCTGAAGAAGCGGTTACCGCTTACGACCTGGGCTACATCGACCTGCAGGCCCGCATTTTTATCAAGGCCGGCGGGTTCAAGGGACGCGATTTTGTGCGCCGCAAGAAGTACTTGTTGACAACCGTGGGTAAAGTAATCTTTAACGATGTATTTCCCAGGGACTTTCCATATATGAACAATGCCGACTTCAGTGATTCTTTACCGGAGCAAAACTTTGTGCCGATAAAAGGTTTCAACCCGGAAAAAGTACTGGAAAAGCTGCCGCGTAATAAGGCGATCAAGAAAGATTTCCTGGCCGATTTGATCGCGCGCTGTTTCAGGAGTTACGGCAATACCAAAACGGCAGAAATCCTGGATGAAGTCAAGACTCTCGGTTTTCATTATGCCACCCGAGCCGGCGTCACTGTGGCGGTTAGTGACATTGTCGTCCCTGAACAAAAAAAGGAGATTATGAAGTCCGGCGAAGAAAAAGTAGAGGCCATCGAACAGCAGTATGAACGGGGCCTGATTACAGAAAAGGAACGCTATGACAGCGTTATTGAAGTCTGGGGTAAAGCTAAGGATGAGGTAACCGGCGCTTTGATGAGCGGCCTTGATGAGCTTAACCCGATTTATATGATGGCCCATTCCGGGGCTCGCGGCAACGAATCTCAGATCACCCAGCTGGGCGGGATGCGCGGCCTCATGGCCGACCCGGCCGGCCGGATTATAGATATTCCGATTCGGGCTAACTTCCGCGAAGGCCTGACCGTGCTGGAGTACTTTATTTCCACTCACGGTGCCCGCAAGGGCCTGGCCGATACCGCCTTGAAGACAGCCGATTCGGGCTACCTGACCCGCCGGCTGGTTGATGTGGTCCAGGATGTTATCGTCCGTGAAGAAGATTGCGGCACCGGTCAGTCGATCAGGCTGAGCGAATTCCTTGAAAATGATGAAAATCTTGATGAGGCAGTAAACCGGGTTATCGGCCGTTATACCCTCGATCCTGTATATCATCCGGAATCGGGCGAAGTTTTGATCGAGGCCGATACTATGATCACAGAAGAAATGGCCCGGCAGATCCTCGAGTATAATATTACGGAAGTTCTGTTCCGGTCGGTATTGACCTGTAAGACCCGTCACGGGGTGTGCGTCAAATGTTACGGACGCGACCTGGCTACCGGTAAGATCGTCAATGTTGGCGAAGCTGTGGGAATTATCGCTGCCCAGTCTATCGGAGAGCCAGGAACCCAGCTCACTATGCGGACTTTCCATACCGGCGGTGTGGCCGGAGACGACATTACCCAGGGGCTGCCCCGGGTGGAAGAGCTCTTTGAAGCCCGCAAGCCGAAAGGACAGTCGCTGATAGCTGAAATAGCCGGTGAAGTTGAAGTTATTGAAACCCGCTACAAGCGGGAGATCAGGCTGACTTCGGAGCATGGTGAAAACCGGGTTTACCCCATACCTTACGGGGCCAGGATCAAGGTTGAAAACGGCCAGCATATCAATGCCGGTGACGAGCTTACCGAAGGATCAATAAACCCCCACGAGCTGCTCAAAGTAAAAGGCGTGCGGGGTGTCCAGCTTTACATGCTCAAAGAGGTCCAGTGGGTTTACAAGATGCAGGGTGTCGATATCAGCGACAAACATATCGAAGTAATTGTCCGCCAGATGCTTAAAAAAGTAAAAGTTGAGGAACCCGGCGATACCGATCTCCTGCCGGGTGGAATGCTGGACAGCCATGTTTTTGATGAAATTAACGAGGGGGTTGAAGCTGAAGGGGGACGTCCTGCTGTGGCAAGGCCGCTGCTGCTAGGTATTACCAAGACTTCCCTGGCCACAGAGTCGTTTCTGTCCGCTGCTTCATTCCAGGAAACTACACGGGTTCTGACTGAAGCTGCGATCAAGGGCCGTCAGGATCAGCTCCTGGGCTTAAAAGAAAACGTAATTATTGGCAAATTAATTCCTGCCGGCACGGGGATGTCCCGTTACCGCAATATCGAAGTTAAGCCCTTCGGAATGGAACCGGAGCAGGAAGCAGAAGCCAAACCGGTAGCAGATCTTGGCCTTGATACTGAAGAAACAGCAGTAGCCGCTACCGGCGATCAAAAACCGGAAGGTTTGGAAGAAGATCCGGAGGTTTTCGAAGACTAAATGTCTTCGAAAACCTCATCTCTACCATGTTCTAAAACCCGGACTTCAGCCTTAATTGGTCTTGTAAAATAGTAAAATTTTAATTGACAAGGGCTGCATACGGTGTTAAAATCTTAAAGTGCGTCTCAGGGCGCTAAGTGGAGAGGTTTTAAGAAGGATGGTGAGCCTTTCCTTTGGAAGAACAGCTACAGGAAGATTTGATCAATAGATCCCGGCATAAAGTGGTTGGCACCAAGCAAACCATGAAAGCCCTGGAAAACGGAGAAGCTGGAACAGTTTTTGTGGCCGGTGATGCCGAAAACAAGGTTATTAAGCCTGTAATCTCAGCCTGTGAGAATAATGGTGTGGAATTGCACTATGTGGATTCGATGGCCCGGCTGGGGAAAATATTTGGAATCAAGGTTAAGGCAGCAGCAGCTGCCATATTAAAGGAAACTTAAAGGAGGTGGACTAATGCCGACAATCAATCAACTGGTTCGTAAGGGGCGCAAACAGATTACCAAGAAAAGAACAGCGCCGGCGCTGGATCGCTCACCGCAGAAGCGGGGTGTTTGCACCAGGGTTTCGACCACTACCCCCAAGAAGCCTAATTCAGCTTTACGAAAAATTGCCAGAGTCCGCCTGACCAATGGAATTGAAGCGACAGCCTATATTCCCGGAATTGGACATAACCTGCAGGAACACTCGGTTGTCCTGGTCAGGGGAGGGCGGGTTAAGGACTTGCCCGGGGTTCGTTACCATCTGGTAAGAGGCGCTCTTGATGCCGCCGGAGTGGAAAACAGGGCTCAGGGACGCTCGAAATACGGCACCAAGAAGCCGAAAACGCAGTAAATAAGTAAGGAGTGGGTGATCGAATATGCCACGTAAAGGCCCTGT
>SL_5KL_010_SEDDRAFT_10001434_pt1 | contig 14418 bp, 14 predicted proteins | sample SodLakKL_010_SED_FD_9118 | JGI IMG/M metagenome (IMG submission 9118)
TCCTCTTCTTCCATAGTTAGCTCGTCTTCCTCTTCTTCCATAGTTAGCTCGTCTTCCTCTTCTTCCATAGTTAGCTCGTCTTCCTCTTCTTCCTTAGCTAGCTCGTCTTCCTCTTCTTCCATAGTTAGCTCGTCTTCCTCTTCTTCCATAGTTAGCTCGTCTTCCTCTTCTTCCATAGTTAGCTCGTCTTCCTCTTCTTCCATAGTTAGCTCGTCTTCCAAGAGAGGATATAAATTCGATCTAACTCTTTCTAGCTCTTCCTGTAGTTCTGTAACATCATTGCCCTTCTCCTTAGCATATTCTATATCGTCCTCTAATTCAATGATAAGGTTGTTGATATCGTGAATATCTTCTTCATTTATGGACTCCAACTCATCTATTATTTTCGAATTGACTAGAGATACCAGCTTTTCCGTAGACGACTTGAGGGAGGTGAGATCAGATCTTGCTTTCTTCAAAGAGCTCATATCTGCTTCATCGAGTTCTATACTATGATACTTATACTTGATGTCAACGAACATACCTTTCTCTTCTGGTATGTCGATGTTTAGATCATCCGCTTCTTCGAACTTATCTTGTAATATATTGAACTGTTTTTCAACCTTCTTTCTGTTCTTATGGATCGATGATAATATTTTTTCTTTTTTAAGTGCAAGCTCCTTATTCTTGGACCTTTTTTTCCACCTTCGGACTGCTAAAAAGACCAAAATAAAGATTCCAAGCAACAATAATAATAAACTCAATAGGCAGTTGTTCAACACTGCGATACCAACCGTTAAAAGTATGTTCTCCCACCACGACGGAACAGAATCTACTCTTATAACCAATGAATCACTACTGCTATCGCTAGCGATCTCGATATTGTATCTGCCACTCTCATCTTCAACAATAGTGAAGTTGCCGTAGAACTCTTCTCCACCACTTAAAGTGAGATTGTTATTTGATTCTACTATCTCATCATTTATTTTAATTAGGATATCGCTGGTAATATTTTGCTCTCTAGTATTCGTTACTTTGTACTGTAAGGTGATCTCTTCACTCGTATTGAACCTTTCATTCGGATCAGGAGACAAGATTTCAACTTCAAAGCGTATGTCTCTTTCAAAATGAGCCGTTACCATATAATTTTGATCCATGACGATGGTGGTCTCATTTTCATGTCCCGTGTGATCACCAGACCATCCGATAAAGTCCCAACCATCATCAGGAACTGCTTGGATCGTAACTTCTTCTCCATGTCTATATCTATGGGTTCCTTCCAGAGGCGTAATACTACCCTCGCCTTCGATCTCCATAAAAAGCTCATTATAAGCCGCACCTTCTTCTCCCGTTGTGAATGTCCACGTATCAGATCTTTTCGTGATAGATCCATCATGAACCTCGGCGTACCACTCATACTCCGTTTCCTCGTCTCGGCCATGCCATTCCAAGGAAACGGTCTCACCGCTCTCTACATCGTATTCAGTACCGATCTCACTATCGTCCGATGCATCGTAAAAGGTGACGTCCATAGGTAACCTTTTAACATGTTCGACCTCCACTTCTAGAGTGGGACTCAAGTAAACATTTTCGGCACCATGATGAGGCCTTGGATTCCAGGGAGTATACAGGGCTTCGGGATGGAGGACGGATAGTGTAGCCACCTGATATGCTTCTAGCGGATCATCGTTGGACCGAGCGATCACTCCATGACTGCCGATGGTTCCGAATGCAGGAGTATTATCAGAGGTATCCGGCACTTCAAGTTCCAACGTGAAATGTCCTGAGGAATCAGTTTGGATCGTTTCTTGGACATCGGCAGTAGGCATCATGATGTCAAATTCCTCATCTGGGTTGTCCGGAAAACTTCCATTCACGGTCACAGTTTGTCCCACATAGGCGTTCGCCGGTTCGATATATAGATGACTTTGATCTGTAGGTAATTCATGATCTTCCAATCTTTTATTTATATCAACAACCTCTAGATCTTGGGCTAACTCTACGTACCTTTTTGCCTCTTTGTCATAATGTCTTACTATGGTCCCTTCATCGTCTCCACTTATCTCTTCAGTTACCTCATATGTATTATCATAGATCGGTTCTTCAGATACGTGGATCTTCTTTGTTAAATATCTAACGTCCTCATGTTGTCTAGTTTCGTCGAAATCCCCAACGATAACATTGCTGTAACCTGTTGACTCTAATGTGGTATTGGCCCAAAAATGTCTTCCAGGGTCCAAAGGAAAATCGTAGATCTCAACTCCGAGTTCATCAGTAGTTGTAAGTTCAGTGTACGTATACATCTCAAGATCATAGTCCCTGAGAGACATATCCATCTCCTTGTATCGGTGGTCAACTATGGTCCCTAGGTCGTCCATCCTGAACAGCATATATCCTCCAGCTTCTCCGCTTTCGATTTTAAAATGTAATGTACCCATCTCAGTATCAGCAACCCCTTCTCCTCCAAATACATCTCCTTCGATGGTCACATTATATACAGGAGTGCTCACGCCCTCTACTTCAAAAGTCTCTATACCCGAAACAGTATAAGTGAATTCTTCATCTACATATATCTCCTGCAAAATCGCATCGGGATCCGTTTCATTTGACCAATAATCTTGTTGATAGGTCCATGACGTACCGATCTTCCAGGTAGGTACGTCTAACCATTGATCATGAGACATTGTCGTACCCTCATCTAATACAGAAACATCGGACTCTGGTACATCAATACCTCCAACTAGAGTTGCTACAGAGAATATTACCAAAAAAGCAATGATGATGGAGGCTATTTTTCTCATGATACTGTCCCCTCATACACACTGATGCTATTAAATTTTACCCCTTTTTTTTGGAGACTTTTTTAATTTTTTAATTGGTCCCAGGATATTACATCCAGGGACGTAGGTAATTTGGGTATATTACCGATCCTTCTCCCGATCAATTTCTCGATGTTCTTTTCGACAGCTATGTCAACCAAGCGTTGAGTGACTATGCCGTTAAATATGACCTTTTTCGTTTTGTCTCCCTTATCCAATAGTGTATCGGCTAGTTCGCTAGTGGATACTTCTTCTAAAACTTCATCGTTTCCGTTCAAAAGTTTTGCCTTCTTACTATTACTGATACTGTTGATGACCTTTCGATAGGAGTCATATTCAGCTTTTTTTTTTGGGTCGACCTTTCCTCCTTTTGACTTTTTCGATTTTCGGCCTTTTTTAGATTTGCTATTAGCTTTAGAAGAAGGTTTGTTTTTGGTATATTCGCTCGGGCCAGGAAGATCCCCTCTATCTACGTCCATATCGTACATTTCGACGTACTGATCCACGGGGATCTTACTCCTCAGGGCCTTCATTATCTGTTTCTGGGTCAATTCCTCCACCTCTGTATTGTCTGGGGCCTGAGAAACGTAGTCTACTTCTGTGGTCTCCAATAGTTCTTGTAATATCAAAGTGCCTCCTCGATCACCATCTACGAAGGCCGTAGTGACCCTCTCTGAAGAAAGCTTCTTTATATCGTCAGAGATATCTGTACCTTCGACAGCTATAGCATTCTTTATACCGTATTTGAGTAAGTTGAGAACGTCGGATCTACCTTCGACCAATATGATCGCATCAGAGTCTTCTACGTTGGGTCCTGCAGGGGTACGAGATTTTCCGTATTCGCTTATCTCTTCCATCTGAACTTCTTGTCTCACAGACTCGGTGAGATTTCCAGTTGGTACTTTACTATCTTCTACAGTATCTGAAAGTAATTCCTTAGCTCGTTCCACTATCTTGTTCCTCTTAGATTCTCTTACATCCCTTATCTCTTCTATGGATATATCAGCCTTACAAGGGCCTACTCTATCTATAGTTTCAAAGGCTGCAGCTAGAATCGATGTTTCCACCAAGTCTAAACTCGATGGAACACTTATGGTACCCGAGGCTTTGCCTTTAGAAGAACTGACCTCGACTTCGATGCGGCCCATCCTTCCACTTTTTTGTAGATCTCTTAAGTCTAGCTCGTCACCAAGAAGACCTTCAGTTTGGCCAAAGATCGCACCGACCACATCGGGCTTTTCTACTACTCCACTTGCTTTTAACTTTGCATATATGACATATTTAGTTGTACTTGGATCAATATCCATTTTTGACACCTCTTTATTATCCCATCGAAAACAGCTGAAACACAAACCACACCTCTTCATCTCATTTTTCTATCGATCGTGTGGAAACCCCTTGACCAGATATACAGCATCCTGAAATGTTTTTTTGAACTTGCAAGGTTAAACAGATTATAGAGGAAGACAAGAATTCTTAACGATCCGTTGTGTAATCCTCTGCTTCTGCTGGAATTTCCTTGAAATCACATCGACTTCGGGGATTTCATTCCCGAAATGAGTCAAGAACATAAAGGAAGTTATGTCCTTGGCCATAATGATGAAGGGGATTGGATGTTTGCATGATACCGATTTCGATCAACTGCTCCTTTCTCACATCCTGCGAATTTCAACTGATTTTCGATAGTGAGCTAGTTATGAAATGTGAGTATATATAAATCTTACTGTTCTCAAAAATCCTGTTATTTTAAGACGTGGCTTTATCGAAGTCAGGCTTATTCGTCACCGGTATATTCATACTCGAATGAAAAGCTTACTTCAGTATTACCGTCTTGATCTTTTTGAATTTTCGCAGGAGAGGAATCTTTTTTTTGTATATCTTTCAACCTGATTATCTCTAGATCTCTATCTCTTAGAAGTTTTTTCATACCCGGAACATGGCCATCCCCTACAACCGCAACGACATTCCCAAATTTTTCTTCCAGTTCTTTTAAATTTTTCGCCATGAATTCATTTCTCTCATCTATAAGAATTCGGGTCACTACAGGCATCTCGACGCTCAGCATACCATCATGACCCAGGTCTCCTGATTGATAGCGATCTAGTTCCTTTTCCACCCTTTTTTTACTAATAAAGAGTCCTATAAAAGCCCCAAAAAACAGAGTCACTTTCTCTTTGATACTCATCTCTTCCATCAACCTACCTAAAAAATTCTGAGCAGGCATATCTATGAAAGCTACTCCTGCACCTATCTTTTCAGCGGTTTCGACCGCGGTCAGCATCTCCCCGCCTATCTCGACTCCAAATTTCTCCGCTATGCGTTTCTGGACTTTGTGGAGCAAACGGTAAAGCATGGGGACGTCCTCGACCCTGCCCCTCTCTTTACTCTTCAACGCCTCAAATCTTACCCTGTCTAATTCCACCGCCACCACATTTGGATCCCTGGCTATGATCACCTCTTCGATCCTATCCGAGATGTCTAAAACGTGGGCCGATCCTATCAACGTGATCATCTATGTCCGATTCTTCCACACTATATAAAAAAGTGTTGATGTGTGTATTGGGAAAATATGATAGATGCAAAGAAAAATAAGCGAGCTTTTTTTCCCAAATGTGAAAAATATATATATAATAAATCTCATTTGTGAATATTGATGAAAAAGATTGCTGTGATGAGTGGAAAAGGTGGCGTAGGAAAAAGTACAGTAGCTGCAAACCTAGCTTTCGAACTTGCTCTAAAAGGCAATAAAGTAGGTGTCTTTGATAGCGATTTTCACGGTCCTTCGATACCTCAGATGCTCGGTGGGAAAAAAGATATCAGGAGTATAAAAAAAGACAGTATCGAACCAGTTGAAGTAAATTCCAACCTCAAAGTGATCTCCATGGAGTTTTTACTTCCAAAAAAAGATTCAGCCGTTATATGGAGAGGACCTCTGAAGATGAAAGCGATCAAGGAATTCAAAGAAACAGTGGATTGGGGTGATATAGATTATCTGATAATAGACCTACCTCCTGGTACAGGAGACGAACCACTCAGTATAGCTCAGCAGTTCGACGACCTAGAAGGTTCTATAATAGTCACGACACCTCAAGAAGTGGCGGTTCAAGCTGTTCGAAGGTCCATCGATTTTTCTAGAAAGATCGGGATGAAAGTACTAGGAGTGGTGGAAAATATGAGCACGTTGACCTGTCCGAACTGTGGAGAAAATCTCGATGTTTTCGGCTCAGGAGGAGGCAAAAAGATGGCCGAAGAGTTAGGGATAAACTTCCTAGGCAGTATCCCCTTAGATCCCCAGATCATGGAAAGCGGAGAGGTGGGAAGATCCTTGATGGAGATAGAATCAGACTCATCGAAAGCTTTCAAAGATATAGTTGAGAATCTAAAAAAAGAAATGGGTGAATAAAATGAAAGTAGCAGTATCGGCAGATGGAGATAATGAGAAGGCGGATGTAGATGAAAGGTTCGGTAGGTGTCCATACTTTGTGATAGTAGATACCGACGAGATGGACTTTGAGGGTATCGAAAATAAAGATGCGGACGGATCACACGGTGTTGCTCCTCAAGTGGTACAGACCCTATCGGAGAAGGACATAGAAGCGGTCATAACCGGAAATATAGGACCCAACGGATTCCGGACCTTAGAGGCGGCTGGGATTAAAGCATATAGAGGCTCAGGCGAGGTATCGAAAGCGGTCGAAATGTTGAAAGAGGGCGAACTCGAGGAGATAAAAAATGAAACCGTAAGAGGTCATCACGGCAAAGGAGGGAGAAGATGAAGATCGCTATACCGGCTATGGGCGAGTCAGGCTACGACGAAAAGATAAGTAGTCATTTCGGTCGATGTAGAACCTTCGCTATATACGATACGGAGGATGAAGATTTAAGCTTCCTACCCAATAACAGCAAACACATGGGGGGAAAAGGCAATCCTCCCGAGCTGTTGGACGAAGAGAACGTCGACGTTATGCTGTGTGGAAACCTAGGGATAAAGGCGGTAAGCCTGTTTGAAGAGCTGGGCATAGATGTATACAGGGGCGCTAGAGGTACAGTTGAAGACGCATTGAATTCGTGGGAAGAAGACGAACTTGAAGAAGCTTCATTGAGCACAGCATGTGAAGAAGGGCGTCATGATCATTGATCTTCCGTTCAAAATAAACGAAAAAGGGGTATTGACTTGGATATAGCCATAGCTAGTGGTAAGGGTGGGACTGGAAAGACTCTGATCGCGACTAACTTGGCCAAGACTTTTGCTGAGAGGGGTAATGAAGTTCATTATTTGGACTGCGATGTAGAAGAACCGGACGGACATCTGTTCTTGAAGCCTGAGATAATCGAAGATGAGGAGATAATGCTAAAGTCGCCAAGTAGTGTTGACGAAGATAAGTGTGAAAAGTGCGGTAAGTGTGCCGACGCCTGCAAGTATAACGCTATAGCTGTAGTGAATAAGAACGTGCTGTTCTTTCCGGAGCTGTGCCACATATGTGGAGCTTGTTCTTTGGTATGTCCGAACGATGCGATAATCGAGAGTAAAAGGAAAATAGGCGAGTTGAAAAAAGGTCACTCTGGCGAGGTTAACGTCACTTACGCTGCTCTTGAGACAGGGGAAGGAGGAATGTCACCGAGGTTGATACAGGCAGTGAGGAAAGAAAATAGAGGTGAGATCAACATGATAGACGCACCACCTGGGACCGCGTGTCCGGCCGTTGAAAGTATCTCTGGAGCCGATCTGGTGGTACTGGTCGCTGATCCGACTCCATTTGGTGTCAACGATCTGAAACTTTCCGTTGATATGTGCAGAGGTATGGAGATGGAGCCTGTTGTGATAGTCAATAGAGCTGAGTACAAAGATGAAAATTTAAAAAAATACTGCGAAAGTGAAGATCTACAGATAGTAGGGGAGATACCCGACGATAGAAAAGTAGCGGAGATCTACTCTAGAGGAGGTATGGTTGTTGAAGAGTTGAAAAAGTATGAAGATATATTCATAGAACTTGCCGAAGAACTTGAGAGATTGAGTTCGGGTGAAAGAAAAAGAGAGCCTTTGACGAGAAAGAGTGTTGGATCTAAAGACATACGAAAAACAGAATTTAAACAAAAGGACACATCTCCTAGCCCGGATTCGAAGAGAGAACTGGTGATAATCAGTGGGAAAGGAGGAACAGGAAAAACTTCTCTCACGGGATCCTTCGCAGCCTTAGCCGAGAAACCGATTCTATCCGACTGCGACGTCGACGCTGCGGACCTTCACCTTCTCACAGATCCAGAGGTCAAAGAAAGCGGTCTCTTCAGCGGTGGTTTAACGGCCGAGATAGATCAAGATAAGTGTACTAATTGTGGTCTGTGTAAGCAGCAGTGCAGATTCGATTCTATCATCTTGGAAGAAGAGCGAAGATATAGTATAGATCAACTAAAATGCGAGGGATGTGGAGTCTGCAGTATAGTCTGTCCCGAAGATGCTGTTGACCTACAGGGAGCTGTCAATGGAGAATGGTTTATTTCTGAAACGAGATTCGGTGGCATGTCGCACGCAAAGCTCGGTATAGCGGAAGAAAACAGCGGTAAACTTGTGACACTGGTTAGAGAAAATGCTGAAGGACTCGCTTCCGATAAAAGTGCAAATATGTTGATAGACGGTGCCCCTGGAACTGGCTGTTCTGTTATAGCCTCCTTGACAGATTCCGATTATGCATTAGTGGTGACTGAACCGACTGTTTCTGGCATCTACGATATGGAAAGGGTATTGGATGTGGCGGACCATTTTGGCATAAGATCAGGGATAGTCATCAACAAGGCGGATCTGAACGAGGAGATGACCGAAAAGATAGAAGAGATAGGAGAAAAAAGAGGTATCGAGATTCTTGGTAAAATATCATATGATACGGTATTTATAGATGCCCAGATGCAGGCTCTTTCAGTGGTAGAATATGAGGATGAAGATGATCCTGTTTCTCTTGCTATAAGGGAAATATGGAAAAAAGTCGAGGATAGGATCAGTTCTACTTCAGGATGATATTTCCTACTTCGACTCCAAGATCTTCTGCAATCACAGGACACTTCGCTTTTAAAAGAAAGAATATGTTCGCTGAAATCTCACTCAGTGCTTCGTAATTACCCATACCTTTGCTTATAACCATATCGGCTTTTTTCATCCTCTCGATGAACTCAGGTGAATCTCTCTCAGGACCGGTACCTGGTCTTCCGTCACCGACCACGTCTACTTTCGCATATTCGTCTATACCGGCTTTCTTTGCATCTATGGCCATGGCATCGTTTATCTTGGGAGCGCCCTTAACGAAGTAGAATATTTCTTTGTTCTGCATCTCTCTCAAGAGTATCTTGTCAAAGACGATCTCTCCCGCATTATCTCCCAGGTAAAAGATAGTCTCAGATTTTTCTAAATTTGCCTTAAATTCATCATAGTGATCTATCGATAACTCCTTCGATAACACCTCTTCCACTTCTTCCTCCAGATCTATTTCGTGTCCAGGTCCGAGATCTATAACGTTTCCTGCGATGGCTATTTTGACTGCGGTCAACAATCTATCATCTGAACTTTCAACTTCCTCCTCCAATTTCGGGTATATCTTTAACGCTTCTTCGTTCTGTTCCTCTTTGATCTTTTTGTAAGGATCTTGAGTATCAGTTATCTCCTTCACCGCTCGATGAACGTATTTACCGATCTCAGGTGGTTTTTTACCTTTGAGTTCCAATTTTCGTAGTATGGCCATCACTTCATCTAAAACCTCTATTTGGACTTCTTCGTCATCGGTTGCCATCCTGCTGGCTTCTAACGCCTGCCTGAGAAAACACGGGGATACAATCTAGGTTGGACTTCATTTTTAGACGCACCTAAAACAGTATCGAGTTTACACCTATAGTCTTTTCGTTTTTTCTCTTACAAAGGGTAGAAAGGTTTAAGTATTTTTACTCATATGTGTAAACAGAGTGATTAAAAAAGGTGAAAAATATGAGATCTGGAAAAGGAAGAGGAACTGAAAGAGGTTCAGAACAAGGAGGACGCGGTCGACAGCCAGGTGGTCAAGGTTTAGGTCCGGGAGGAACATGTGTGTGCCCAAACTGCGGCCATGAAGAGGATCATCAGAGAGGGCGACCCTGCTACGAAAAAGAATGTCCGGAATGCGGGACCAAGATGACGAGAAAACGAGGATAAAGATCGATACTAGAAATAGTTTGTTCGAAGGATCTATAATTATGAAAAAGATCAACCAAAAACACTTACCTATTTCATTTTTGTTCAGATAACATAGACTGAGATAGAGGTTCAAAGCATGAGGAAAAAAACCCTAGAAGAATACCTAGAAGTGATCTATCTCCTTGAGAAAAGAAAGGGGATAGCCAAAACTGGAGATATATCTTCAGAATTAGACATAAAACCTCCTTCAGTGACGGAGATGTTAAGGAAATTAGAGGAAGAAGATTATCTAGAATATGAACCCTACGAGGGCGCAAGGTTGACAGAATCCGGGAAAAAGATAGCTGAGGATATGATGACATCTCACGAAACTATCACGAATTTTTTAGACATAATAGGCGTAGAGAAAGAACAAGCGGAGTTAGATGCATGTGAATTGGAACATCATATCAGTAAAAGCACGTTAGATAAGCTGAAGAGATTCATAGAATTCATAGATGATGCACCGGATGAGCCAAAATGGATAGAACATTATAGGCATTACCTTAAGACAGGAGAAAGAAAACAGTGCAATCTTTATAAGGATTGAAGGTGGTTCAATCAAATAATCTTTTACACCAAGGACATTCTTCGATATCCTCTGGTTCGAAAGGAGGTTCCAAATCCAAACCACATCTAGCCTCCTTCTTCTTTCCGTAATATATATTTATCTGATCTATCATTTTTTTGCTCATTTTAGACCCTAAGATCTCGGCTTCTTTGCAGGCGTCTTCAAAATCCATACCTAGAGACTTCTGAAAAAAATTTTCTACTGCATGGTGATTCAATATCTCATCCTCGATGATCGCCACCCCTTCACCGTTTACCGTCAACCCTTCACCAGGTATATATTCTCCAACACCATATTTCTCTAATCGTCTCATCTTTTTTAGTGCTCCCGCCCTGCTTACGTTCATCTTGTTCGCTAACTTTGAAGGACCGACCGGTTCTTCATGTCCTTTTAAGAGGAATATCGAAATCAGATGTTCCCGATCTCTTCGGGTCAACTTACTCTGAGACATCTACAACTTAGAAAAAGGCACACATATAAAAAATCTTTTTCCGGTTCATTTTTACTCATATGTAGAAAAACTTTAAATATTTCCTCTCATATTAGTATTAATGTGATAAACATGCCAAGAGGAGACGGAACAGGTCCTGAAGGTTTAGGCCCGATGACGGGAAGAGCACTCGGTCATTGCACCGGTCACGCTAGCCCGGGTTTCACGAAAGCAGGTGGATGCGGTCTTGCGAGAGGCAGAGGGCGTGGGATCGGAAGAGGTCTAGCTAGAGGTTTCAGAGGCGGTAGAGGACGAGGTTTTAGAGCACCTTTAAGAGTTCCAGTAGAGAGAGTTCACCCAGTTCGGAGACCACCTGTGATTACAGATGCACAAAAGTCTTACTACGACGAATACACAGAGGAAGATGAAATAGAAGACTTGAAAGCCTATGCGGAACAGCTTGAAGAAGAGCTAGACCTAGTAGAAGAAAGGCTAGACGAGCTAACCGAGTAAAAACCATTCTTTTTCTTTATTTTCTTTTCCAAACGAATGAAAACTATTATTATTCAGTACGAGGATTGTCTAAAAGATGCCAAGACGAAGACGAGGCAAGAGAAGAGGGCGCAGAAGGGGCAAAAGAAAGGTCGCAAAGATCCCAGATGAGCGTGTATTCTCTCCTGATACGGAGGAAGATAGACCAGTTATCAGTTTAAAGGTAGAGGAAGTAGAAGCTCTTAGATTGGTGGATAGAGAAAATCTTACGCAGGAAGAGGCCGCCGGAGAGATGGGCGTCTGTAGAAAAACACTCTGGAATGACTTGAAATCTGCTAGAAAAAAAGTCGCAGAAGCCCTCACGGAAGGAAAGACCATCAAGATTGAAGGCGGCAGTTATTCCCTCAAATGAAAATTTAGATTATCAGAGAACAACTTTTCCTTTTTGTAGAATCTTCATAGCTCTTTCTGGGTAATCCTTTTCTTTCATATTTTCGATGACTTTTTCTATGTCATATTCTTGTTTTTTGAATTCAATTTCACCATTTTCTAATACTGCATAGGCCGCTCTAGGATCTTCATCTCTAGGTTGTCCTAGGCTTCCAGGATTGATAAATCGTTTTCCGAAGATCGTTCTATCCATTTGGATGTGAGTGTGTCCAAGTATTATTAAATCTTCATCGATCTCTTTGAACTCTGTAAATTGTTTTTCTGGTGTGTCTGGTTTTAAATATTTGAATAGATCATCTATAGAGGCGTGAGTCAACAAGCAACCATTTTCTTTTTTGGTGACAGGAAGCTCAGCAAGATATCTCTTACTCTTTTCACCTATGTCTTTTACGGTTTTCTTTCTTACTTCTTGGGAAAGATCCTTCAACTCGTACCCACATCCACAATCGACTCCGTGGGCTACGGCATTATCATGATTTCCTTTAACGACAAGGTCAGCTTCTTTTCTGATCAATTCTATACATTTTTGATTTGAAGGACCGTAATCAACGATGTCGCCCAGGCAGTATAGCTGGTCATAATTTTCTTTTTTCAGAATGGTTTTTAGAGCTTCATGATTTCCGTGGATATCCGAAATCAGTAGTGTTTTCATTTTGTTGCCACCTTCGAAGTTTTCAAGTCTCCATCTCCACTCTTTCACCGGTCTCCATGTAAACTACTCTATCTATTATATTGCAGGCATGGTCGGCAATCCTTTCAAGATATCTTATGACTAATACGTATTGAGTACCTTGAGTTATGTAATCTCCGTCTTCCATCATATATGTGAGGACTTCTCTAAAGATCTCATCGTAGAGGGCATCGACCATATCCTCTTTTTCGTATATCTCCTCGAGATAGGATTCATCCTCTTCCATGAAAGAATCAACCGAGAGTTCAACCATATCTATGGTTATATCTGCCATGTGAGGGATCGAGATCAATTTTTTGATATGACCTTTATCGATCATCCGCTCTGTCACTTTTACTATGTCCTTCGAATACCTGCTGATACGATTCAGATCTGTTATTATCTGTAGTGACGAACCGATTATCCTAAGATCCTTCGCCACTGGTGCCTGCAAGGCGATAAGATTCAAGGCTTTCTTTTCTATTTTTTTATCGTAGTCATATATCTCATCATCCAGATCCCTAACTTTTTCTATCTTCTCTTCGTCCAATTCTACAAGACTTTCCACCGCTAAAGATATCGCTTTAGTAGAAAGATCACCCATATCTTCGACCATCTCTTTCAATTCTCTCAATTCCTGCTGATAAGATTTTCTTACTTCTTTTTCTTCACTCATGTTATCATCCAAACCTTCCAGTAATATATTTTTCAGTACTTTCTTTTTCAGGATTTTCAAATATCTGTTCTGTTTCGTCAAATTCGATCAACTCTCCCAAATACATGTAAGCTGTGTAATCGCTGACACGTGCCGCCTGCTGCATACTGTGAGTGACTATAACTACAGTATAATTCTTTTTCAGATCATCTATAAGGTCCTCGATCTTCGCTGTTGCTATAGGATCTAATGCTGATGCAGGTTCATCCATGAGAAGGACATCGGGTTCAGTCGCAAGAGCTCTAGCTATGCATAATCGCTGCTGTTGTCCTCCTGAAAGCGACAGCGCATTTTCATCTAATCGATCTTGCACTTCCTCCCATAAAGCTGCATCTTTCAAACATCTTTCTACTGTCTCCTCTTTGTCCACATCCATATCGTTCACTTCACATCCGTAAAAAACATTGTTTTCTATGGAAAAAGGAAATGGGTTTGGCTTCTGAAACACCATACCGATTTTTCTTCTAATGTCCACGCAATCTGTATTCCCATCGTAGATGTTGTATCCCTCTAACCATATTTCCCCTTCAGTTCGAGCGGAAGGGATCGTATCGTTCATCCTGTTCAAAGATCTCAGTAACGTGGATTTTCCACAACCTGATGGACCGATTATAGCTGTTATTTCGTTTTTTAGTATGTCTAAATTAACTGATTTCAATGCTTGATTCTTGTCATACCATAGATCGAAATCTTCAACTCTCATCTTGATGTCTTTCGGTAGCTCTTTTCTTTCACATTTCTTATCTTCTTTCAAGACTTCTTTGATTTTCGCTAACATGATATCAGAACCTCTGTCTAAATTTTTCTCTTAATATTATCGCAGTTGCATTTATACCAAGGACAATAAATATAAGAAGTAAAGCGGTAGCCCATGCCTGTTGATCCACTTGTCTATAACCCATCAGCCTGTAGAGTTGGAGAAGATGATATGTCAAGGCCTGAATAGGTCTAAACAAGCTGGATGGTGTTCCCGCACCAGTGAAATAAACCGCGGTAAACATTATAGGGGCGGTCTCCCCAGCAGCTCTTCCCAAACCTAGAACAGTTCCTGTCAATATCCCAGGTATAGAAGGTGGCAAAACCACTTTCTTGATGGTCTG
>SL_5KL_010_SEDDRAFT_10001435_pt1 | contig 14418 bp, 10 predicted proteins | sample SodLakKL_010_SED_FD_9118 | JGI IMG/M metagenome (IMG submission 9118)
AAATCACACCATCATATCTCCTGCTACTTTCTAAAAATCACACCATCATATACCCTGCTACTTTCTAAAATCACACTATCATATCTCCTGCTACTTTCTAAAATCACACCATCATATACCCTGCTACTTTCTAAAATCACACCATCATATACCCTGCTACTTTCTAAAATCACACCATCATATCTCCTGCTACTTTCTAAAAATCACACCATCATATACCCTGCTACTTTCTAAAATCACACTATCATATCCCCTGTTACTTTCTAAAGATCAACACTATCATATCCCCTGCTACTTTCTAAAATCACACTATCATATCTCCTGCTGCTTTCTAAAAATAAAACTATTAAACTAGTTAAATTATAGCTGAATAATCCAGGTTTTGCAAGCTAAAAACCTTTAAAGTTCCAGCTTAACTGCCGCCAGAATGCTGCTGCGCCTCTCAACCGGAGAAAATCCAGCACCAATATCAAAACTTCCGCCGACAAAATTCAATCCAGCTCCAGCAGTCAGCATCCTGGGAGCCTCTTCAGTGCTGTAGGTTCCTCCCCTCAGGGTCAAAAGCCCCAGCAGCATATCAGTCTCAAAGCCCAGGTGGAGCGAAGGCTCTCCGGCCTTACTGGAACTCAAAACTGGAAAGTTATTAATATCAGCAGCAAGAGTTCCAATTACCGGAACATCAATTGCAACTCCTACCCTGCCCCGGCGGGGCTGAAGATATTCACTGCGATACACAAATTTTTCTTCTTCAACCCAGACCTCTTCTTCCTGGTCAAAATAATAATGCCTTGCCTCTCCTCCTGGTTCAATATTCTGGGTCCAGAGGTTATCAACTGCCACGCCCAGATTTAGAAAAGGAGTCAGCTGAACAAGCAGACCGGAATCAAGACCCAACCCTCCATCACTTCCCTGCCATTCTCTCAGAGATGAGTCCTGATAATTGCCTTCAGAACTCTCAATATTACCTCCATAAGCCTCCAGCTCATACTCACCCAGTTCCACCCTGCTGTAGGATAAATTAAACCCCAGGGCCAGCAGACCAATATCTAGCGGGGCAGACAGAATATCACTGGAAAAACCCAGCCGGGCCTGAGCTATCCCCAGATAATCATAGGCAGCAGAATTACCATTCCGCTCACCCGTAAGTTCTGCCTGAAAATTAGCTGCTGCTGCCCCGGTACCAAGCTGCATTCCCAATAGCCCCTGGCCCTTAAGATTTACCCTTTCAGGCAGCTGTTCCACTAAGGACTCAGGAGAATCAGCATCTATCGAAAACTTATCCACGGTGGCAAGCAGTTCACTATATTCCCTGAGATCTCCAGCCATAAGACCTCCGCTGGCCATCAATCCCATCCTGCTGCTCTGAGAAAGTCCAGCTGGATTATAAATCAGAGCAGAGGCATCATCAGCAACAGCAGTAAAAGCTCCGCCCATCCCCAGAGGTCTGGCCAGCACCTCAACATCTACTGCCGCCACCGGGGAAGAGAATACCACTGTCAATGATATAAAAACCAGCAAAACAATCATCCCCATCCCCCCACCAGGTTTTGCTGTTTTTAGCAGTGAAAATTTATGTAAAAATTTCATCTTCTCTCCCCTCCCCTTTCCTGTAGATATAGTAACTTTCAAATAGCGAATGAATTTTCAGACACATTACACATACTTTTTCTGGACGTAAAGGAAAATGACAGAGAATAAATTTCGCAAAAGCAGCTTGAAAACTGGTTTACGCGCCAGAACCTTTGTGTCCCCTGTCTATCTACTGAGAATTTTCTGTTAATAACCAGCTATCTCACACTTTTTAACTCAACTCTGATGGCTCAACTCTAACGGCTCAACTCTGATGGCTTAACTCTAACGGCTCACATCTAACGGCTCACATCTAGCAGGACCCTCTTGCTCAACCTGCCAGCCAACCAGCCCCATACCCAGCCCAGGAAAAGAGCACATAAAGCAACCCTAGTCCAAATCATCCAAAGCAACCTTAGTCCAAATCATCCAAAACAACTTTAGCCCAAATCATCCAAAACAACCTTAGTCCAAATCATCCAAAACAACTTTAGCCCAAATCATCCAAAACAACCTTAGTTCAAATCATCCAGCAGCTCCTCCAGATAGGATTGAAACTCTCTGCTGACATCCTCCCGGCGCAGGGCAAATTCAACAGTAGCTTCCAGGAAACCCTGAATCTGGCCAACATCATAACGGCGGGCTTGAAAATCATAAGCCTCAACCTGCCGTCTCTCTGCCAGAGTTTTGATGGCATCAGTAAGCTGGATTTCTCCCCCCACACCTCTGGGTGTATCGGCCAGAATCTCAAAAATGTCAGGTGTCAGAACATAGCGACCCAGCACCGCCAGATTGGAAGGGGCATCTTCAGGTTTCGGTTTTTCTATAAGATTGGTAACCCGGGCCCGGCGTCCCGAACGCTGGGAATGCTCGACCGAACCATATTTAGAAATATTTTCAGGAGAAACCTCCTGACAACCAATAACCGGACAACCGGTTTTCTCAGCATGCTCAATCAGCTGACCGATAACAGGCTGATCGCTGTACATGATATCATCACCCAGCAGCACAGCAAAGGGATCATCACCCACAAAGGTACGAGCGCAGTAAACAGCATGACCCAGCCCCTTCTGGATCTTCTGCCGGACAGTATGGATACTGATCAGGTCAGAAACATACCGGACCCTTTCCAGCAGATCCTGCTTTTCTTTTTTTTGCAATACTGTCTCGAGCTCCATATCAAAATCAAAATGATTTTCAATGCTCTCCTTACCCTTGCTGGTAACAAGCAGAATTTCTTCTATACCAGCCTCAACAGCTTCCTCCACCACATATTGAATAGTTGGTTTATCTACTATCGGCAGCATTTCCTTGGGAACAGCTTTAGAAGCCGGCAAAAAACGGGTACCATAACCGGCAGCTGGTATAACAGCCTTTCTAATTTTCATATCAGCAGCCCTCCTTATATTTGCGAAATAAACTCAAAATATCTGCAGGATAAACTCGAAAAACCAAACCTTCCATGACCTATAAAAAAGAAATTATAATCAAGTAACTATAATCAAATAACTATAATCAAATAACTATAATCAAGAAATTATAATCAAGCTAAAACTATAATCCATCATAAAGTCAATATTATCAGGGTTTTAAGTTTATAATCCCCCTCATTTCAACTACCCAGAATTTCAATTTGCCAGTAAAATAACATATGCAGCGGAACCAGAAAAAACACAAAAATAATATAAACAGAAAAATATGGGCAACAATGCAGGTAGTTAGCCGCCCATATCCTTCTTGCCTGAAATGAATTTTATTTCTTTATGCTAAGAATTTCTGCTAAGAAATTTATGTTAAAAAGTATATTCTGATAATTCTATGCCAAATATTTTTATATTAATAATTCTATGCCAGCACTTATCTGCTAATATTTAAACTAACCTATTTATGCTATTAACATAAATCCTAACATCTTTAATGCTGACAACTTATTTATTTTTAATTTCTTAATACCAGAAAAGTGCAACTAATTTCTTAAAACCAGAATAACACAACTAACTACATCAAACCAGAAAAGCGCAATTAACTTCATCAAATCAGAAAAAGCAATCTCTCCTATCCCAGGATTGAATAAACCAGGTCCATAAATTCCTCCTGCAGCAAACTGAGCCGCTCCCGGGCTTGAGTTTCACTGCCGCCCCGGACAGCAAAATAAATTTTAAGTTTAGGCTCGGTGCCGGAAGGCCTTACAGTGATAAGGCTTTCATCGGCCAGGCGGAACTGCAGAACATTGGAGGAAGGAAGCCCAAGCTCTTTAAATTCGCCGGACTGACAGTTCACCGCCTCCTGGTTGAGATAATCTTTAAAAACCATAAGCTCCTGCCCTGCTATTTCGTCAGGATAATTTTCCCGAAGCTCCTCCAGAGTGCGGTCAATCTTCTCCTGCCCCTCTTTGCCCTCCAGGCGGATGGATTTGAGGTCCTCCAGATAATAACCGTGCTGTTCTCTAAGTTCGGCCAGCCGATCCAGCAGGCTTTTATTTTCCTCTTCCTGATAGTAGAGGGCCATGGTGGCCAGCAGAGCAGCAGCATTAACCGCATCCTTATCCCGGGCATAGGTTCCAGTAAGGTAACCATAACTCTCCTCAAAACCAAAGATAAATTCCTGCTCGGTCCCTTCAAACTGCTTGATTTTCTCTCCGATGTACTTAAAACCGGTCAGCACATCCATAACCTCCACCCCAAATTCCTCGGCAATACTGCAGATCATTTCAGTGGAGACAATAGTCTTAATTATAACTCCCTCATCCGGCAGCTGCCCCTTCTCCTGTAGACGCAGCAGCAGATAATCAGCCATCAGCACCCCGATTTCATTCCCGTTCAGAGCCCTGTAATTACTGCTCAAGCCGGCACCTTCCTTGATCTGAACAGCTTCAGGTTCATCAGACAGCTCACTTTGGTCAACCTCACCCTTCTCGACTGCTCTGCTGCTGGAAAAAGCTTCAGCCTCTTTGACCAGCACACCCAGGCGATCGCAGTCCGGATCGGTAGCCAGAATCAGGTCAGGCTGATACTCCTCAGCAAGCTCCAGGGCCAGGGTATAAGCCTGCTCCTCCTCGGGATTGGGGCTTTTAACGGTGGAGAATTCCGGATCAGGCTCAGCCTGACGCTGCACCATCATCAACTCTTTAAAACCAAGCTGATTTAAAAAGCTGCGGACCGGTTTGCTGCCGGTACCATGAAGCGGAGTATAGATAATTCTTATTTCACTGCCGCTCTGGGCAGCCAGCTCGGTGTCAGGCAAAACCTCTTTCACAGCCTGAAAATAAGCCTCTTCTACCTCATCTCCAATATATTCTAAAAGATCCTGCTCCAGAGCCTCCTCCTGAGAAAGGGTGCGGATTAAATTAAAATCATCGATTTCAGCTATCTCAGCCATAACCTCCCGGGCTTTTTCGGGAACCAGCTGACAGCCATCGGGACCATATACCTTATAGCCATTGTATTCCGGAGGGTTGTGACTGGCAGTAATAACTATCCCGGCCTTGGCCTGAAAATGCCGGACTGCAAAGGACAGCTCGGGAGTTGGCTTCAATTCCTCAAAAAGATAGGTTTTGATGCCATTACCTGCCAGCACCAGGGCTGCCTCTCTAGCAAACTCCGGGGAATTGTGCCGGGAATCATAGGCTATCACCACCGACAGAGGACTGGAAGCATCATCGAAATAATTAATAATGTAATTGGCAAGCCCCTGAGTCGCCTTCCTGACAATATATTTATTCATCCGGTTGGTTCCGGCTCCCATTTTTCCCCGCATACCGCCGGTACCAAACTCCAGGTCCCTGTAAAATCGCTCCTCTATTTCTGCTTCATTATCCTCAATGCTTTTCAGCTCGGCTTTTGTTTCTTCATCAAAATAATCATTTAACAGCCAGTCGCGATATCTTGACATATAACTCAAGATAATATCCTCCTTTTTCAAGCCTGATTTAACTTAAAATTTTTTCATCCTGTTTTCATTCTGCAGACAGTTATCTAAATTAAATCTTCTGAGAGATAATTCCAGGCAAATTTCCAATTAATAGCTCATTTTGCGCTAATTATATCATAAAAATCTGGGGCTGTCAGCTTTTCCCGGTAAATAAAAAGCCCCCTCAGGCTTATTTTCAGCCAGGGGGCTGGTAATATTAAACTTTTCAGCCGGTCAATTATTTTCAGCAGAAATCTGGCCTCCGAAGGCAATAACTGCTTCTGCTATCTGTTCAAGGTCCTGGATGCTGAGGGAAGGATGAACCGGAAGAGAGAGCACCTGAGCAGCTGCTACCTCAGCCCGGGGGCAGCTGCAATTATCGTAACCCCGCCTGCTGTAGAGGGGCTGCTTATGAGCGGGAAGGGGATAATATATNCCACTCCCCACTCCTTTCTCTTTGAGAAATTCTCTCAGTTCCTTGCGATATTTTTTCACCTCAGCAAAATAACCTGTCAGCTCCTTCTTATCCAGAGCTTTTTCGTGATCGGTCAGACTTAAAGGTCTAAGGCTAATTGTATACTGGTGATAAACATGATGGTTCTCAGGTCTTTCTTCCGGCACCTCCAGCCAGTCCAACCCCTGGAGTCTTTCAGTCAGGTAGCGGGCGTTCTCCCGGCGTCTGGCATTATAATCCTCCAGACGGCTGAGCTGCTGGCGTCCCAGGGCTGCTGCCAGATCGGTGGGACGAAAGTTATGTCCCAGCACATCATGCTGATAGTGACCGGCCCGGCCGTGATTAATGATTTTCCGGGAGCGCCTGGCGATTTCAGCATCAGAGGTTACCAGCATACCACCCTCGCCGGTAGTCATATTTTTGGTGGGGTAAAAGCTGAAGATTCCCGCCTTACCAAAGCTGCCAGCTCGCTGACCGGAGTGAGCGGCTCCATGGGCCTGAGCAGCATCTTCAATAACTATCAGCTCATACTCATCGGCCAGCTCCATAATCCCGGTCATATCTGCTGGCTGCCCGAAAAGGTGAACCGGAAGTATTCCTCGAATTTCAGGATCCTTCTCCAGAATTTCTCTGACACTCTCGGGGTCGAGATTAAAGGTTGTCAGATCAATATCGGCAAAGACCGGCTCTACCGAATTAAAAAGCAGTGAATTACAGCTGGCAATAAAGGTAAAGGGTGTGGTAATCACTTTGTCGCCGGCCTTCAACCCACTGGCTTTAACTGCCGTATCCAGAGCTGTGGTACCGCTGGTTGTTGCAATGCCATAATCGGCACCAATAAAGTCTGCAAACTCCTCCTCAAATTTTTTAACCTCGGGGCCAGAAGCCAGCATTCCACTCTCCATAACTTTCAAAACTGCCTGCTTATCTTCCTCAGTAATTTCAGGGTTGGCTATCGGAATCATCATATTTTCCTTTCACAGTATTTATTCTGGCAGGTATTTCAGATTTCAAATTTCCAGGTATTTCAAACATCCATGTTTCCATGTATTTCAGTTATCAGGCTATCCAGAAACCCAGATTTTCAGGTTTCCAGGTTTCCAGGCTCCCAGATATCCAGGTTTCCTGTGCTCAAGGCTGCCAGTGCTTAAGGCTGCCAGCTTATCAGCTAGGCCTTGATCTGATGGCGTTCATCCAGTATATCTGAAGTCATCTCCTCACCATAAACCCGGCGCTGAATACCCTTCGTTATTTTTAATGCCTCAAGCCCATCAGAACCGCTGATAAGAGGACGGGTTCCATTTTCCATGCTGTTAATAAAATGAGCCAGCTGAGATTTCAGCGGCTCTTTCTCGCTGGAATAGGTTTCCTCCAGTTCATTTTCCCGCTGATAATCAGCATTATCAGCCATCAGACCTCCCCGGCGAGTAACCACTATTTTACGCTGTAAATAATCCAGCTCTATGTAAGATTCTAAAGTTGTAATCGTCATCCGGCGGACCTTTTTATTGGTGGCCCGGCTGGAAGTTAGAGTGGCTATAACATTATCGCCGAGCAGGAGATGGGCCACCGCATAATCAACATGCTGATGGGATTTGACCTGCCGGGCAAAGGCAGAGACCTCTTTGATTTCTCCAGGAACCAGAGAGCAGACAACATCTATATCATGGATCATAAGATCCTGAATAACATCGGTATCACTGATGCGGGGGTCATAGGGACCCATCCGCTGAACATCAAGGGCAATTATCTCTTCCCGCTGCAGGATTTCCGGAAGAGCCTGGATAGCCGGATTAAATCTTTCAATATGACCGACCTGAACAATTAAATCTTTCTGCCGGGCAGCCTGCAGAAGTGCCTGGGCTTCTTCCACCAGATTGGTGATCGGTTTTTCCACCAGAATATGCCGCCCCCTATTTACAGCCTGCATACCAATTTCAAAATGAGTGGTGGTGGGGGTAGCAATGTTGACAGCATCGACCTCTGCCATCAGAGCTTCAGCTGAAGAAAAGGCCTTAACCCCGTAGCTTTCAGCTATTTCCTGATTCAGTTCTCTATCAATGTCGTAAACTCCAATCAGCTCACATCTATGTTTGAGAGCTACATAGGACCGCACATGATTGCGCCCCATATTACCCACACCTATGACTCCAACCTTAACTTTGCTCATTTTATTTATTGACCTCCTGTCTTTGTTTAAAAATCAGCGGCAGATTCCCCGGGTACTCTTTTCCAGAAAAGCCAGCAGCTCGGTTATAACCGGACCGGATAGCTCCTCCTTAATTTTTTCTTTAGCCTGATTGGTATTTAATCCTGACCGGCAGAAAAGTTCATAGGCTCTGGTTATCATCAGCCGTGATTCTGTATCAGGACAGTTTCCGGTGCCTGTTATTTCAGCAGGATGTCCAGCAACCTTAAGATAAGGAGGAACATCCTTATTCACCTTGGCATGGTCAGCAACGACTGCTCCCGAACCTATTCTGACATGCTGATGAACCCCGACCATATTACCCAGATGAGCATTATTGCCTATCTCCACCAGACCTGCCAGCTGGGTCAAAGAGCCCAGCCTGACACCATCACCGAGCAGACAGTCATGAGCCACATGGGAAAAGGCTCCCAGCCTGACCCCCCGACCCAGCCTGGTAATACCTTTCTCGGCAGTACCTCGATGAATGGTAACTCGTTCCCCGATCAGGCAGCTGCTGCCGATCACCAGGGTGGATTCTTCACCATCCTGCTCGCGGTGCTGGGGTGGAAAACCCAGCAGGGCTCCGGTTGAAATTCTGGTGTTCCTGCCGATGGTGGTCCTCCCCCTGACTTCAACCTCAGCGGCAATAATACAGCCTGATTCTATTTTCACCTCCGGCCCGATTATCACCCCATCAGCTATGCTGACATCATCGGCTACTTCAGCTCCTGGAGCAATCCTGACCCTGGTTTTTCCTGCAGATTCCGTCATATATAGGCGGCTGGTCCCTCTCTCCTCTCAAGTCTATCTTATCGGACATTCGCATGTATTATACCATAGTTTAGAGGTCAAGGTCAAAGCCCAGGAAAAAGGCCTGCTCAACTGCTTCATAGTTGAAGCTGTAGCTGTAACAGTCCAGTTTCCTTTCCAGCTGAAAATTCAGTTCCTGCCAGGCATCCCGGCTGTTGCTATATTCTCCAGCAAAATCAAAGGCCAGCGAAGATTGAGGTGCAGCCGTAGGTATCTGAACACTGACTGCCAGGCCGGCCTGCAGCCAGTCCCCCTCCAGGAGGTCATATTCCAGCTCCCCGCTGATTTCAGCTGCAAAACCGGCCTCTCCCTGAAAGGTCAGAGTGCTGAAGGGAGTGATCCTCCGGCGAGAATCAACATCATCCCCGGCCAGCACAACCTCTCCCCGGGAATGGGAGCTTTCAATCTCCAGCCCTCCACTCTGTTCCAGGGTTAATTCTGCCGGCAGTTTTTGCAAAAAACGCTGCTCTTCCGGGCTGTCAGAGCTGCTTGAGTTCTTTGAGTTTGAGCTGTTTGAGCTGTTTGTGTTGTTTGTGCTGCCTGAAAAACTCCTTTCCCAGAAAACTCTTTCCAGGGTAAACTCATTTTCCAGAGCAGCAAAATTTGCTGCATCTCCGCCAGGGTGATAATTTAGATGATTGATATAGGTTAAGCGGCTGGCAGCAGTCAGATCCCAGCCCCTCAGATCAGAAATACTCTGCCGCCAGTGAGGTGACACTTTTAACCTGTCAGAGCTTCGCCCCTCTTCAGCCCGCCGTCCCAGACCTACTCCCAGATCCAGACTGCCGAAGCTGAAACTATCAAAAAGAGGCAGTTCCAGGCTTAAATAGGGCAAAAACTCGTTATCATAACCTTCCCGGTATTTCAACTGCCAGAGTACCGGGGAGCTGTCCAGCTCCAGCAGATAGTCCCGTCGCATCAGCCGCCAGTCATGATAATCATGATAAAATGAGAAGGCCAGTTTCTCAGCCTGATCCTCTGAGCGGCCAATAATCTCCCGGTGATAATATTCCTGACGCCAGGACTCCCTGAAAAAGTCATAGACAAGGTCAAGCTCGATCTGTCTTTCCGGTTGATCATACTCTAAAGAAGTGGCTAGCGGCCTGCTCTCCTCACGACCTGCTTCTTCTCCTTCCTCCCTCTCCTGCCACTGCTGGATAAACCGCTGCTGCTGGCTGAGCGTCAGTCCGGAAAAGGGCTGATGCTCCCAGCCGGCAAAATAACTCTGCTCCAGCTCACCCTCCAGGTCCTGATAGGAATAGCCGGCTGCTAACTCAGTATGGTCAGCGGGGGAAAAGGTTAAAGTAGTATCCAGACTCTCCTGCCAGCGGTAGGACTCTTCATTTTCCAGCTCTTCCTGAAAGAATTCTTCCCGGTGACGGCGATAATCGTATTCGGTCTCCAGCACCAGATTATCACTTATCCTCAGAATATTATCTGCTTCCCGAATTTCAGATCCGGCTGTTGTTCTGCTGTACTGCAACCCACCCTCCGTTCTTTCTCCAATCTCATAAAGGTAGCCCAGTCCCAGAACCAGTCCTTCCAGCGAGTCAAAGCCAATTTCGTAGATAAAGCCAGTATCCTGCAGTATTAGGCGTTCTGGATCATCAGGGTCCTCGGTAAATTCCAGCACATAATAGGGCAGAGTAATAATTCGGTTCTCCCCCCAGTAAAAGGCGGCCTCTTCGGCAACTACCCTGTCTTCGGGATAAACAGTTACTTTCCTGGCCCTGATACTGTAATGGGGTTCCGGCAGCAGACAGGGCGTGTAGAGAGCCTCCTCGACCTGAAGTTTGTGCCCGTTTTCACTAATTGTGCTGAGACGGTTGCCGGCAAAAGTAATTTCATCAATCCGGGTTTCAGCCTGGACAAACTCTCCCTCGCCTGTGCGGTAATTAAAAATCAATTCTCTTCCGGTAATCATTTCATCAGCAGTCAGCACCCGCAGTGGATCTCCTGATGCTGTCACCAGGTCATCATTTATGTAAAGAGTTAACTTATCTGCTTCAAATCGATAATCCCCGGCTGCAAATATTACATCAACCCTGGCTTCCAGCACCCCTTGCTGGCGGTCATAAACAATATCATCGGCCGTCAGTTCATAAAACTCTTCCTCTTCATCCTGAAAATCTGCACTTTCCTCAGCAGGTTGTGGACCGGCCAATGCTGGTTCGCAATTTAAAAGCAAACAGGAAAGAAAAGCTCCCAGTAACAAAAAAAAGAAACAGACAACCGGCATCAGCAGTTTTTCAGGAAATTTCCCCATATTATTACTCCTTAAATATCAAAAGACCGCCAGCAGTAAGGAACCGGACACAGTAATGACCGGAGCACTATAACCTGGCGGCAAAAAGACTGAAAATAGACTAAAATCTTATTTCGAAACTGGCACTGATGCTGGATTCCTGGCCCTCAAAAACTTCGGAATCCATATCAGGCAGGCTGTCAATCAACTGGTAGCCAAAGGAAAAAGAACTGAACTCTGAAACATTCAAATCCAGACCCAGATCCCACTCAGTCTGCAGAGCGTCTTCGATTTCCTCAAGATCCAGCAGCTTATAAGAGGCACTTAAAGTTGCCAGATCCAGAAAGTCCAGTTCCAGTCCGGAGATAGATTGCCGGTTCTCGGAAAAGCTGTCAAATTGATAGCTGGCCCGCAGGTTGCCGAGGGAATCTCTGTACTCCAGTCCCAAAATTGCATAATCCCGGGAAGAGGGGTTAAAAATATCTTCCTGGCGATAATCAGCTGAGAAGGATAGATTATCAAAGGGTCTGATAGTTACTCCCAGCTGACCGGGATAGGTGGTCAGGCTTTCAGCGCCACCACTGGAAGCAACTCTCTGACCTGAGCCCTCAATAATTACAGTATCATTATTCAGGGGCTGGTCCTCCTCATCTTCACCAAGATTTAAAGATGAATCCCGATCGAAACTTTGAATTGAGAGAACGCTAAAATCAGAATCAGCTGATTCCTGAGAACCCTGACCTTCTTCAGCAGCCAAATTGTACTGAGGCAGGTTTAAGACCCGTTCTCCATAGCCAGCCCGCAGTGTGGCTGTCCGGCCGAGATTATATTCCAGAGATATTTCAGTTGCTGATTCCGACTGCTCGCCATCAAGAATCTCCATATAATCGGCAGATAAATTTAGACGATTATTGAGAGAGGTGGTATTCAAACCTCCACTGTCCTGATCAAAGGAAAAGCCCATTCTTATTGAATCAGAAAGCAGGGTATTGCGTGATATCTCACGAAATTCATCTTCCTCCAGCTGTTCCTCACCAAAACGAGCGGCCAGATCAAAGAGTTTATCCTGCCCCTCTTCGGAAAACTCTCGCATCCCGGCCTGAGGCAGCTGTAGGGGTTCAGAATCAAGGGCAAAAACCTGACGATAATCCGGGCTGGTAAATCGCTGTACCCAGGACTCATACTCCAGAGCAGATTCGGCTTGAGCTCCAGACGGCAGAGAAGCAGACATTATTAAAATAGTTATTATAAGTGCAGTTATAAATGTTAATCTGCTCATCAGCTGTCCTTCCTTTCCCGTTCTTTCTCTCTTAATTATAATTCTTCATCGAGCCCAATATTCCTTTATTCCTGATAAAATAATTCAGCAGTTTTATCTCTAACAGGATAGGTAATTTCTACTAAAAAGCTACTAAACAACTTAACATATCAAACAAATTATCAGGTAATAACCAGAACACACCCTGATGTCCCTATTATACCAGAATAACTGTTATTTTTCCAGTGGTAAATCCTGATTTTCCAGCGGTTGAGTAAATATCAACTCTGATAAAACTGGATAGCTCTATTTTCAGAGCAGAAATTGGGACAGCAGCAAAACAGTCGCCAGAGCCTTTGTAAACTCTTAATACTCATAATCCGGGGCATCTGGCTGATAAAAAGCCACATTATCCGGTGCCTCTCTGATAAAATTAATACCCAGGCTCAGCCCCCTGAAAAAACCAAGGCTGGTATCAATATCTCTCAATCCCCGGTAAAAGACAGAAATCAAACCGGGGATGCTGGGCAGCCCATCCTGAGCTTCCATTTCATCCCTTATAGCCCAGAGAACCTGTTCCTGGCGCTGGACTCGATCGAAAGGATAGTCCTCCCGGTTCTCAAGTCCCCGCTCCATATAATCCCTGGCTGCCTGGCTGTCCATTTTCTTCGAGCCCTGAGCAGTATCAACCTCTACTTCCCCGTATAGATCGATAATATCAATAAAATAGCTTAAATTTAGTTCAATATAGTCTGCTTCTTTATTATCATTGACTGCCAGTGCCAGTCTTTCAGCCTCCTCCCGGGTTACCATCGTCCTCAGAGGCAGATTATGAATTTCAAAACCCTCATCCAGCTCTACTAAAAACATTATGGTGGAAACCTGTACCTCTTCTTCATCCTCAGACCGGAAAGCTTCATAGAGAAAGAGATCAGCCCTTCCCCTCAGCTGCCTGTATATATTATCGGCAATTTCAGCCGAACCCTCTCCCAGGGTAAGATTTAACCTCTCAGCAATTCCCTCAGCCTGAAGTTGAACAGGATAAACACTAACAACCAACAAAATCAGACTGCTTAACAGCAGAACAGCCAGACTTCCTTCAAGATAATTTTTGCTGAGAATTCGGGAAAAACGGCCTGAAATTTTACTGCCAATCCTGCTAATATTCCTTTTTCTTTTCCTGTTCTTATTAATCTTATTAATCTTATAGTTAGTCTGCATGATTAATTATCCTTTCTAAAAATAAATCTCAGCCTGAAGGTATTTACATTCTTAATTGCCCGTAGTTATTTGCAGCTTTATTTTCGGCAAAAATTTTGCCCTGCTTACAGACAAGAATCACATCCTGATTATAACCTCATCCTTATTATAAAGGCTTATTAAGAGCTTTTTATTGATTATAAAGGCTTATTAAGAGCTTTTTATTTGTTTATTGCATAAGGATGATATTAAATACTTCGATGGTATTAAATACTTCTTGTTCTGAAGAAAAAATCCTGCCTTAATGTATAACAGAAAGCAGGGATAATGAAAAAAATGCTGAAGTATTATTACAGTAATTAGATCCAGCATTATTCCCGGGAGTGTTTGACGGTGAAAAAATCAGGAAAAAATAGAAAAAAATTTAAAATTATTATACCGCTGACCCTGATGCTGTTTTTCCTGGCTCTCTTAACCTTTACTCCTGTAATAGAGGCTGACAGCCCATCAGCATACTGGAACTGGAGAGCCTTCGAAAGCGAAAACTTTGTCCTCTTCTTTCCTGCCGGCTACGAAAATCAGGCCCGGGAAACCCTCTATCAACTGGAAACCCATCGACCCTGGATTATTGAGTTCACCGGAAATAAAATGGAGAATAAAATTCATCTAAGCCTGGAGGATATTGGCCTGCTGGCCAATGGTTATGCCAATCCGGTTTTCGGTAAAATGGGAATCTTCACCGGCAGGCCTGACAGTTATTCCGGACTGGCCAATTATGAGAA
>SL_5KL_010_SEDDRAFT_10001436_pt1 | contig 14414 bp, 8 predicted proteins | sample SodLakKL_010_SED_FD_9118 | JGI IMG/M metagenome (IMG submission 9118)
CGGAAGAACACGTTGTCGTTAACAAACCCTTTTATGTAGCCGTAGAAGCAATGCATCCCAGCGGCAGGCCCTCGTCAGCTTTCGAGCGAATAAACCTCGGAAATGCAGTGTCGTTTCACGGAAACCGGTTTAACTGGCAAAACGCAGGTGACGCAAACAACCAATACGTTTATCTCACCCAGGTTTACATTTCCGGAGAATATGAGCAGACTAACGGAGGCACAGACAAAGAAGCCGCCGATGATAAGACTTACGGAACAAGCCACAGGGTATTGTCCGCAAACACCGGCCATGCTGTTGCATCCGGCACCAAGCGATGGGAAAACTCAGTTGTACAATATAATGTATATAAGAACGGCGATCTTATTCATGTGATAGACGGACCGGATCAGGGCGTGACTACATATGAACATACAGATGAAAGCGGCCACTCCGGCGAGAGTTTTGATGCCTACCATGTAACAGCTGTATATCCCGACGGCATCGAATCACAGCCATCAAACACCGCCTGGCTTTCGCACCTTGACTTTTGCGATGTAACGGTAGACGTTTTCCCTTTTGATGAAGCTTTCGGGGACGGTGAGATACCCGAATGCTGGACCGCTGAGTCGCCGGGGGAAGGCTGGGAGATAAGCACCGGGACGACTTTTAATGAAGTTCAGATAGAGCCTTTAACAGGCACGTTTTTTTCCTATGTGGAACATCATGAAAACGATGAACCAAAAGCCCACTGGCTTATCAGCCCCCCACTCGATATCTCCGGGCTGGAAACCCCCGCACTGGGCTTTTGGTTTAACGCCTCCTATCCGTCGAGCAGCACCGGGCCAACGCTAAGCGTTTATGTAAAGACCGATGAAGGCTCCTTTAACAAGTTCTGGGATGCACATCTGCACCCCGGATTTACACCTACTAACGAACTTTTATGGTATCGCGCAAGAACAGACCTTTCGGAGTTCAAAGGGGCAGGGCTGATACGTATTGCCTTCCAGCTGGAGGTAAGTGAGGCATCCTTCAGTGCGATAGACGCGATCACCGTCGAAGATGCCACGAACGACGTGTTTCCGCTGAACCTGATGGTTATGCCGTCAAACAGAGGAGAAGTGTACGGCGCTGGGAATTACATCGGGGGTGAGCGGGTCACCGTGCATGCAGAACCCAATACCGGTTACAATTTCCACTATTGGATGCACCAGCATGACACCCTGGCTACGGCACAGACATACCATTTCCTGATGCCTGACTCACCCTACACCCTGACCGCCTTGTTTGACCCGGGAACGCCTCCTGTGTCGGCCGGTGATCCCGATGCAGCCCAATCAGCCATTACCCTGTACCCCAACCCAAGCACAGGGAGGGCTACCTTATGGTTTGGAGAAGGTCTTGAGGATGTGCTTATCAGGGTCTTTGACAGCCAGGGCAGGATAATACGGGAGCAAAAGCATGGCACGATTTCCGGTAACACGGAACTGAACCTGGATCTCCGGGGCTATCCGAATGGATTGTATTTCATTTCCATCCAAAGCACCAAGGATTCCAGCTTGCTGCGCCTGCAACTAACGCGCTGATCCATAAGGCGTCCCGAAAGGGTGTCAATGCGAATAACTCCTTATTTAATGCTGGGTTCACAATATTAAACCCTTTTTTTGACATTTTCAACCCCGGGAATACTACCATTTCCCCACACCATACTAAGCAAACCACCAGAAACGTTTGTTTAAACAAAGGGTATATCAATTTGTTACACCCTTGCTGTTTGGCACAAAATGTGTACATTGTAATACTGTACATGGGATTACTCTGACACCCCGCATCACAATTTAAAAACAAAAAGGGAACCTTTCGAAATGAAGTTATTTTATTTAAACCGTATCACTTTAGCATTACTTGCTATATTTCTCATGGTGGGAAATGCTCCCGCACAAACCATGGACACCGGTGATGAGTTTGCAAATCACGTGCTGCAAGGCATGCAGAAAATGGAAATTGCCTATCCCCAGCAAAAAGTGTTTCTTCATATTGACAAAAATGAATACCTGGCCGGTGAGCGCATCTGGTTCAAAGCTTATGTGGTTAATGCCACAACACACAGGCCCGACACGATGAGTACCAACCTGCACGTAAAATTGCTGAACAACAAGGGTGACATTGCTTCCGTGCTTCTGCTGCGCCTTCAAAACGGCTTTGCATACGGCGACATCGCCCTTCCCGACTCCCTGTCGGAAGGCAATTACCAGTTTATAGCCTTTACGGACTGGATGCAGAATTTTGACAGGAAGTTTTTTTTCCAGGACGACGTGTATGTCTACAACCCTATTGAAGAGAATTTTATAAGGCGTACCGATGTATGGCGTAACCGACGCTTTAACCGGCAACTGGCAAGGGCAGAAGAAGAAATGCAGTTTGCCTTTTTCCCTGAGGGGGGAAATTTCCTTTCCGGGATGGAGAACGAAGTGGCTTTCCGGGCTGTAAATGCTCTTGGAGCCGGAGTGGTTGCTTCGGGAGAAGTCTTTGATGATAATGGCAATAGCCTCCTCACCTTCGAGACCTACCACAACGGGATGGGATCTTTTGTTCTGGAGCCCGAGGCAGGCAGGGAATACATAGCCAGGATTGAGTTTGAGGATGGCAGCAGGCAGCGCATACCGCTACCCACCGTTCAGCCCAACGGATATCAGCTGTCGGCAACGCATAACAATAATGAAATTGATATCCGGGTAAACACCAATTTTTTGCCATCCAGCCTCGACATGTCCGACGATGTGTATGTGATGGCTCAGGTGAGAGGGAGGGCCTATTTTATGGACAAAGGCACCCTCAACAACGGGCACTTCTCCGCCAGCATCCCCCTGGATATCCTTCCTACAGGCATATGCCAGATCAGTCTGTTTACCGGGGAAGGCCTGCCTATAGCCGAACGACTGGTGTTTGTCAACCAGGGCGATATTGAAATGGCAGATGTAACCGATTTTCGTGTGACAAACAACGAAGGCAGCCAGCAGATGGAGTTGGATCTCCTTCTCGACAATACCCTTGCTCCGGGAAGTTATTCCGTGGCTGTGCTGGATGCCAAAGACGCAGATAGCGACTGGCGATCCAACATTGCTGCCAACCTGCTGCTTTTTAGTGATCTGGGCTATGGCATGAAAGATCCCTGGTTTTATCTCGATCCTGATTCGGAAAAATCCGCCAGGGCCACAGACCTCGTTATGATGACACACGGCTGGAAACGCTTTGAAATGGATAGTATTATCAATCACGATTACCCGGAGATACGCCATGGTTTCCCTGAAGGGTTTTCGCTCGCCGGAGAAGTGTCTCCGCGCTCCTCTGCAAGGAAAACCGGAGAGGTGAGCGTGGAGCTCGCCATCCATCAGAACGATAGAATCTATACATATGATACCACAACCAATGAAGACGGTGAGTTTGTTTTTTCAAACCTGATTTACGACGGAGAGTTTACTGCGAAGCTCCGGATAGACCCACGTTACGACAAGCGGGCGATGAATATTGAACTTGGGGGCAGGGACTTCTATGAGACCCAATACACCAACAACTTCCATACGCGGCCCCTGCAGGTTACGTCGCGCGGTGATGACTGGGAGCGTACCAAAAGACCCGAGACCATCATACAAAAACGCGGCCTGATCGAGCCCGGAGAGGAACGAACCCCTTCGATGTTCGCAAATGCCGACCAGGTCATCTACTTTGACGACATCCGTGACCAGTATAACACTGTATTGGATGTGCTTCGTACCCGTGTTCGTGGTTTGCGGATCACCGGCGGTGAGATCACCCTGCGCGGGCCAAGCTCCGTATTTTTTACCAACGAGCCGCTTTTCCTCATTGATGAAACCGTAGTGAACAGGGGTGCTTTTTTGAATATGAACGTCCGCCAGATCGACCGCCTGGCAGTGATGAGAGGACCACAGAGTGCCATCCTGGGCGCAAGAGGCGCGAACGGAGCCTTGCTGATTTACACATTACGCGGCGACAGCCAGTGGCACCAAAGCTATGAGTACCTCCTGAGAGGTTTCCATGAACCTGTCGAAACATTTGAAACAAAAATTGACACCGGCAAGTTTGTGCAGTACAACCTCGACAGAACCCTTTTCTGGGAGCCCAACCTGCAGGCAGATGAAAACGGCGCCGCCAGCCTTTCCTTCGAAACAGACGAAAAGGTCAGGAACGTGCGGGTGATCATTCAGGGCATCGACGAAGAGGGAAGGATTACTTTTGATGATATTATCCTGTAAAAGGGTATCATCCTGTAAAAAAGGATATTGAACCCTTTCAGGGTTCTGTATTTCATCTGTTTGTAATTTTGAAACCAATTGGTTTTCCGGTGTTTATTCTTTCAGCAGGACTGCTATTGGCTTTTGGCTATTAGCTTTTGGCTTTCTTGCTAATAGCCAAAAGCCTACTTAGTGAATAACGCCGTATGAAATGCGGGGGTGGCCTTAAAAAATGCGGGGCTATGTAATGCCGGATAAAATAAAAAAGGCGAAGGCCGTGCAATGTGCACGGCCTTCGCTTTTTTATGGTTGGGCTTATACAGCCCTTGCCTGATTGAATTATCTGGCTACGTTGAAACGCTGGGTTTCCATACCTTCAGTGGTTGTTACCTGCATGAAGTACAATCCGTTGGTCAGGTTTGAAACATTCAGTGTCTCTTGCTGCGTCTGCATGACCATGCGTCCGCTCACGTCATAAACTTTCACGTCGAGGATTTCTCCTGCAACGTTTACGTTGATGAAAGAGCTGGCCGGGTTGGGATAGATCACCATGTTCAGGTTATCTTCGTCAACCTCCACAACAGAAACTGGCTGTTCGCCCCATACGTCGTTGATCACGGTGTCTTCAGTAATGATAACCGAGCGGTTCGGATCGCCGGGCCATTCGCCGCCCTCCCAGCCGTCGCCAAAGGCATCGGAGAAGTACTTATACTCATGCGCGCCTTCCAAAATATCGACGGTAGCTGTATAAATAAGATCTTCATCGTTGCCGTTGTCTTCCACATCTGCATCGAGAGTGATGGCATCGAGCTGGAAGATGAAGGCATCTTCACTTACGTAGTTGATGGCAAAGCGTGCCACTTCACCGGCATAGTCGCCAAGATCGAAAGAATACTCAGTCCACTCGGTGGGTACTTCAATGTACGGCTCGGTGCTTACCGCGATAAAGTTACCGGGGTCATCGCCGGTGGTTGACACGAGTACGCGGATCCTTTCGAGTCCGTAGGCAGCGGTGTGGGACCTTGCCCAGAAGCTCAGCGTGCTTGTTTCGTGCATTGAGAATTCAGGCGAGATGAGCCATTTGTCGTCATCAAAGTCTGTATACTGAATTGCTACGGCATACTTATCGCCATCAACGGGCGGATCTGTCTCATGAATGGGAGGATCAGTTTCGTAAGGGTTGAATACAATCCATGCCCACTCTCCGCCTTCGTTCGGGAAGCTGAAGTCGCCGGCACCCCATGTGGGACCGTCAGACAGCTGGATGGTGATCCAGGGAGACAGGTCTGTGGTAAAGTCATCATAATCCTGGAAGTTTTCATAGAAGGTGTAGGGGGGTGCATCCTTGGCCGGATCTATCAGTGTCATTTGCACTGATCCTTCTGTGCCAGGCTCTGCCCAGTCTGTGGGAGTACCAGTCATAAACACGTGGTGCTCGTCGGGATCGAATCCTTCTACACCTGTCATGTCCACGTTGAATGTTACGGAGTACATTTCCGCATCTGTGAGAACAACATCAACGGTCATATCATCTTCAACGGTTATTTCACCTGAAGCTGTTCCATAACCGGGTGCTGATACGGTGTACGCATGCGTGCCTGCCGGCACCTCTTCAAACACATAGTCACCTGCTTCGTTGGTGAAGGGGCCGAGTTCGATAACCGCATCGTCAACGGGGTCGCCGGCAGTATCTTCTACGTTGAAGGTCACAGTGTAAAATTCATCCGGTTCGTCGCCGGGGATCACATATGCCTCGATGTTCCAGGAAAGATCAAAGCCAACGTCGGCAGCGGGCTGCCATGGGTTATCTCCAAACTGCAATAAGTCAGACATGGGTGAGAAGTCACCGCCAATGGTAAATGCAGCGGGGAAAACACCGTCGCCAGGGTCACCGATTTCCCAGCCGATCCAAAGCTCCTGGGTGATGTCAATCGTGTAGGCATCGAACAATTCAACTTCTACCCAGTCTTCCTCGGCGGTCATCATAGCCTGGCTGACCATCATGACAGGATCACTGATATCTCCCTGCCAGATCGTTGCCACGGCGTCGTTGGGCTCATGGTTCATGAAAACACGGATCCTTGTTACCTGGTATCCTGCATAGGCTGCCAGGTCATCGGGCATCCAGCGGATAGCAGCAAACCATTGAGCTCCGTCGCCGCCCAGTCCAAGCGCGTTTTCGTTAATCCCGCCATCGCCGGTGTCTTCCCAATAGTTCCACCACTCACCGTCTTTGTCCGTCCGGTCGTTTTCGACCGTCACCGGATTGGTGCTTGGCGCCAATTGAATTTCCTGCGCCACACCATAAACGGCGAACACAGAAAACATCAGCATAAATGTAATTGCTTGTAAAACTTTCTTCATGATAATGTTTTTTTAATGAAACAAAAAAGTTGATTTTAAGGGTGTTAATTAATAGTGATTTGATTGTGTATGGGTGTTTTAATTTCTCCGCTAATATAAAAAATATTTGTTTTCAAAAAAAAAATTAAATTTTTAATTCTTCCGGAGCCGGCTTTAAAACCCGCATAAGGCCTGTGCTCAGCCACTTTTTAGGGCGTAAATTATCAACAAATATAGTTATAATTTGTTAAAATCAAAACAACAAGCTGCAATTTTTTATTTCTGCTGCCGGTTATTAAAAAAACAAGCGGTTGCCCCGGTCAACAGACCAGGACAACCGCTTTATTCTGCAATCCTGTTTACAGCAAAGCAGGGTGCTCAAAAGCTACCAGGCTATTTGCTGTTTTTAGCGTACTATTTGAAAGCGTTTCGATTCAACTCCCCTGTTTGTGGTAACCTGCAGGATATACATGCCGTTATGCAGATCTGGCAGATTCAGGGTTGTGCTTGCTTCTTCCTGCTGGAGGACCATTCTTCCGCTGATGTCAAATATCCGCACTTCTGTTATCTCTCCTTCTACATTTATATTAATGTGTGAAGTGGCCGGATTTGGATAGAGGGACAGGTTCAGATCGATCATATCAATATCTTCAGCCGACACCTCATAGTCACCCCAGACATCATTTAACACTGTATCATCAGATATCATCGCTTCGCGGTTGGGATCTCCTTCCCATTCGCCGCCATCCCAGCCTTCGTCTATAGCATCTGAGAAATACTTGTATTCGATCAATCCTTCTTCAACGGCTTCTTCAGTGGCGGTATAGATCAGCTGCCCTTCATTTTTTGCAGGGTCAACCAGCTCCATCTGAATGGACTCTTCGGTGCCAGGTTCGGGCCAGTCAAGAAAACTGCCGGAGATGAAAACGTGGTGTTCATCCGGGTCAAAGCCTTCAACATCGGTCATGTCTACGTTGAAGGTAACTGAATAGAAATCCGGGTCGGGGTCTTCCAGTGGCTCTACAAAAGCTTCGATATTCCACGCCACATCAAAACCGAAATCAGCAGCGGGTCCCCAGGGGTCGTCACCTAACTGCAGAAGGTCGGACATGGGGGTGAATGCGTCTGTGGTAGTAAATGCAGCCGGGAATAAACCGTCTCCGGGGTCCCCCATTTCCCATCCAATCCAGAGCTCCTGGCTTGTGTCGATCATATAGGGGTCGAACAGTTCAACTTCTACCCAGTCTTCCTGGGCGGTCATCATGGCCTGGCTAATCATCTCCACAGGCTCACTTATGTCGCCCTGCCAGATCTTGGCAACGGCAGATGTGGGCTCATCGTTCATGAACACACGGATTTTTGTAACGGCCCATCCCTCATAGGCAGCCAGATCTTCGGGGCTCCAGCGGATCGCAGCATTCCATTCAACCGCCTCTGCAACCCCCAGGGCGTTGTCGTTGATCTCGCCATCGGGAACAGCTTCGTAATAATTGATCCATTCCCCATCCTTTTCAGTCCGGTCGTCCGCCACCGGTACGGGGTTCGTATCCATAGCCTGCTGAAAGTCCTGTGCACTCAGTGCGCCACTGAAAACAAACCCAATTGTCAATACAAAAGCAATCGTCTTAAAAAATCGCATAATGGTAAAAATTTTAATGTAACAAATCATTTTGTGAAACAATAAATTAATAAGATCAGTGTTTTTAAAAAACCGATGTTAAATTGTCTTAAATGCCAATAAAATCAATGTGCTTCGGAGTTTAAAAACTATAACAAATGTATGTAAATCATAAGGGCTGCCCAAACCTGCTGTGTGAACTTTTGTTAAATCTGATATATTTTTTCCATACCAGCCTATGGCACCTATGCGAAACACTTTCCTGCAGAAACCGTATAAGTCATCTGGGATACAGGACGTAATCCTCCCCCCTGCATCGCCGGATCAAAAATAAATACGTGAATCAGGGTCGGTTTTGGTTTTTTTTCTTTACTTTGGAAGTTCGTTTTCGCCGTATTTTCCGTATAACCGGCATGATTGCCTGACTTATCATATTGTTTGTCAGGCCATTAAAAAACAAAAAACCTAAAAAAATATGTCAATCAAGCAAAAGACACTGGACCTGAAGAAGCGCATGCAGAGTGCCATACAAGGCGGGGGTGCAAAGGCTATCGAGAAACAGGTCGCCATGGGCAAGATGACGGCGCGTGAGCGCATCGTTTCGCTGCTGGACCCCAACTCATTTCACGAGTACGATCTCTTTGTGGAGCATTCTGCCAAAGATTTTGACATGGACAAGAAGCACCTGCCGGGCGACGGGGTGATCACAGGAACGGGGACGATCAGTGGCTTCCCTGTGTGTATTTATGCCCAGGACTTTACGGTGGCAGGTGGCTCGCTGGGGCTTATGCATGCCCGCAAGATAGGAAAGATCATGGACCACGCCATGAAGCTCAAAATCCCCATCATTGGCATCAACGACTCAGGTGGCGCACGTATTCAGGAAGGCGTGAACTCCCTGGCCGGATACGGCGAGATCTTTTACCGCAACACCCAGGCATCGGGCGTCATACCACAGATCTCTGTCATCCTCGGGCCGTGCGCCGGAGGAGCGGTCTATTCGCCGGCACTCACCGATTTCGTGTTCGTAGTGGATAAGATCTCCAAGATGTTTATCACCGGACCCGAAGTAATACGCTCCGTGCTCGGCGAGGAGATCACCATGGAAGAACTCGGTGGCGCCAGGGTACACAGCGAAATTACTGGAAACGCGCATTTTTTCTCCGAAAGCGAAGAAGAATGTTTCCAGAAAATCAAAAAACTGGTTTCCTACATACCCTGGAGCAACAAGAAAAAAGCAGCCTCATTCCCCAAAAAAGCACCCAAATCAAAACAGTATCGTATAGATAACATTATACCCACCGACCCGAGAGAACCTTACGACGTAAGAGATATCATAAAGTCCATAAGCGACGACAGCGAATTTTTTGAAGTACAGGAACTCTATGCCGCCAATATGGTGATCGGCTTTGGACGACTTAACGGGCAAACCGTCGGCTTTGTTGCAAACCAGCCCCTGATCCTGGCCGGAGTGCTTGATGTCGACTCGTCCGACAAGGCAGCTCGCTTTATTCGCTTCTGCGACGCCTTTAACATCCCATTGGTAACCCTGGTAGACCTTCCCGGATACCTCCCGGGGATCGACCAGGAACATTCAGGAGTGATCCGCCACGGAGCCAAGATCCTGTATTCCTACAGCGAAGCTACCGTGCCCAAGGTGACCGTGATACTCCGCAAGGCATATGGCGGAGGCTATATCGCCATGTGTTCGCGACATCTGAAGGCCGACTTCGTATTTGCCTGGCCTACCGCCGAAATCGCCGTAATGGGTCCCGAAGGAGCCGCAAACATCATTTTCCGCCACGAGATCATGAATGCCTCAAACCCGGAAGAAACCCGGCAACGTAAGGTTGATGAATACAAGCAAAAATTTGCCAACCCATACGTGGCTGCAGCACACGGCTATATCGACGCAGTTATAGAACCAGGCGAAACCCGTAAGTTCCTGCTGCATGCCCTCGAAATAGCTGAAGAAAAAGACGAAAAAGGACCAGAGAAAAAACACGGGATACCCCCGTTCTGATCTGATGCCATCAAACGCACATCACAGGTTTTTTGACACACAGGGGGATGATTATTGGGACGTTTCGACATTTCGACATTTTGACAGTTGCAACACAACCCCTAAACTTTTGTCAGGAACATAAACACCTCAATAACAATTAGTTGAAGAACTATAACCACATGAAAAAAAGAAAATCCCAAAAAAAGGATACCCTTTCCCTGGTAGTTGACGATGTGGTATATACCACCTATCCCAACAAAAAATACCAGCAACGCAAGCCCTATGCCCCCCTGAACCCGAAAATAATTACATCCTTCATGCCAGGAAACATCCAGAAAGTTTTCGTCAAGAAAGGGCAAAAGGTAAAGGAAGGCAGCGAGCTATGCGTGCTGGAGGCCATGAAGATGAAAAACGTGATCCTCTCCCCGGCTGATGGGACTATAAAGCGTGTAAACATCCAGGAAGGAGACATCGTTTCCAAAAACCATCCGCTGGTTGAATTGCAGTAAACTTCCATAAACCCGTACCAACGGAAAATTGCCTGGTATAACACTGTTGCCTCATGAATGAGATCGTATTTGCCAGTCATAACCAGAACAAGATCGAAGAAATCAGGGCTATCCTCGGCCCTGATTTCTTTGTAAAAGGCCTTACAGACATCAACTGCACGGAGGAGATCCCGGAACCTTTTGCAACCCTTGAGGAAAATGCACTGGCCAAGGCAAGATATGTGGAAATACACTTCGGCTTCGACTGTTTCGCCGATGATACAGGCCTCGAGGTTGATGCCCTGGGAGGCCTGCCCGGTGTTTATTCTGCCCGATACGCAGGGTCCGGGAAAAAAAGCCTAGATAACATTGCCAAACTCCTTAATGAATTAAAGCATCACACAAACAGGAATGCCAGGTTCCGGACGGTAATCGCTCTCGCGATGCAGCGAAAACACTATTTTTTTGAAGGTGTTGTGAACGGGATCATAGCAGAGAGCCCGCGGGGGGTCGAAGGTTTTGGGTATGACCCTGTGTTCATACCCGAGGGATATAGCAAATCCTTTGCAGAAATGCCTGCCAGCGAAAAAAACAAGATCAGCCACAGGAAAATTGCCATCGATAAGCTGGCCGGTTTTCTGAAACAACAATCATTGCCCCGATAAAGCCTCTTCCAGCAGCATGGAAAAAAGTTCCCTGTTGGAAATGCCCTCTATGGCAGCCTGCTGGGGCACGATGCTCGTTTCGGTCATCCCAGGGGTAACGTTCACTTCGATGAAAAACAGGATGTCCCTGCTGTAAATAAAGTCAAAACGCGTCAATCCCTTTAAGCCAAGCGCCTTGTACAGAAACACTGCGCTTTCTTTTACTTTTGAGGTAAGCTCTTCAGTGATGCGCGCCGGTGTGATCTCATCGGCAGCTCCGGGCGTGTACTTGGCCTCATAGTCAAAAAACTCAGCTTTTGTTTTGCTTACGATCTCGGTAACAGGCAAGGCTTTCACTTCTCCCTTGTATTGGAAGACACCGCATGTAAGTTCCGCCCCAACCAGCAGCTCTTCCACAAGCACATCCCTGTCGTGGTCAAAAGCCAGTCTGACGGCTGCAGGCAACTCTCCGGGCTTATGCACCCGTGTCATGCCCAAACTTGAGCCTCCTTCGTTGGGTTTGACAAAAACCGGCAGGTTCACGCTTTTCAGTACCTCTCCTGCCGAATAATCCAGTCCACGGCTTAACTTTACTGATCTTGGAACGGGGAAACCCAGCCGGGCGACCACAAGGTTGCAATAATGTTTGTTGAAAGTCAGGGCAGATGCCAGCACACCCGCAGTGGTATAAGGTATTTGCAGAAGGTCAAAATAGCCCTGAAGTTTGCCATTCTCGCCGGGGGTTCCATGTATAGTAATAAACGCAGCATCAAAAATAATTCTATGCCTTCCGTCAAGTACAGAAAAATCATTCCTGTCGACACTGACCTCTGTCCCGTCGTCCTTTTGCCAAACCCATTTCTTGCCCTGTATCACGATAAGGTACACCCGGTACTTTGCCGGATCGATGTTTTCACGGATCATCCGCGAACTGGCAATGGATATAACGTATTCCCCTGAATCCCCCCCTGCTATCAGCGCAATGTTTTTTCTTCCCATGGGTTCGGTTTTATGAATTGTATCATCAGTATAATTAATGTCGAAATGCCCAAATGGCTAAAAGTCAGGTATCGCAAAGCAAAAGCCCACTGAGGGCTAATGAATAAAAAAACAAATATACGTTAAAATCCTTGTCGTTGCCTGCCTGATTCTGTATGATTCAAATTTCGCTGTAAAACATAAAAAGGCCATAAGCACGTTATGTATGTATGAAAATAGTTTCGCCGGAAACCTGCAATCCTGATTATAACTATCATTGAACAATGCAAGGATTTGTTAATCATTGTTTATCAGCAATCCTCAGATACTTTTTTACAGGTGTTCAAACCATTTTACCAACAGGGTAAATACGTATCAGAGGCTTAATCTGCAATATTACAGAATGCCGGATGAATCGCGATTTTATGTTATTTTTGTCGGTATGTTTCGGAACAAATGGCTTTTGAGGATGATCACCGCAATTTGCAGATCTTGTAGCTTCTGCAGGACCCTCAGGCTTCATCAAAGCACAGAAAAATGACCATATGGCAGTATCTTAGCAGTCGGTCTTTCCTGCGACAATTACTTATTGCTGCAGCCCTGGGCGTAGCCATGATCTGGGGTGCATTGAAGTTTCTCGATCTGTATACACTTCACGGCCGGACCATTACCGTGCCCGACCTGAAAGGCTACTATGCGGATGATGCAACAGAGAAATTAACTTCCCACCGGTTGCGTTATGTGATCAATGATTCCATTTATGACCAGGCCAAAGAGCCGGGAAGCATTGCCTGGCATAATCCCGGTCCCGGGACCGAGGTAAAGCGCAACCGCACCGTTTATCTCACAAAGGTCGCCCTCATGCCGGAAATGGTAGAAATGCCGGATCTTACCGATCTGAGCCGGAGGCAGGCCATTACCATCCTTGAAACCCATGGCCTGAGCGTGGGAACGCTCTCCTATCAGCCGGATATTGCCAGGGATGCGGTGTTAAAACAAAAGTTTGAGGGCGGGCTCATTGAAGCCGGAACCCCGGTTGAAAAAGGGACTTCCATAGACCTGGTACTCGGAGAGGGCCTTGGCGAAAATATTACTGTCGTTCCGCTGGTCATTGGAATGCAGCGGGAGGAAGCCATCCGCACGTTAAACAGGGTGGGGCTGAACGTTGGAGATGAGGTGGTGATGGATGAAAACGAAGAAAACCTCAAAGTGTACCTCCAGGACCCGGATCCGCTTGATCAGGCACAATACCTTGAAGCCGGAAGTAGCGTTGACCTGTTTTTCAGGTCCACCGACGAATTTGATTTTGAAGAGTACCTCGAGCAACTGCTTTCCGTACCCATGCCGAAGCTCCTGGGAATGACGCCCGAAGAGGTCAGCGATACCCTGGAAAAGCTGGAACTGGAGTTGGGAATGGAGGTTTTTGAGGAAGGTGCAGAGAAAGACAATGCAAGAGTTTACCGGCAAAAACCCGAATACCAGGAAGGGATGATCATCCCAAAGGGAGAAAGCATGGATGTATGGTACGAAAAATCAGAATTCACTGAAGAAGACGCTTCCGATTCAGAAGAACAATAATCTGTCATTACATGGCCATTTTAAAAAGTATATTTATCCTCTTTTTGATTGGAGCGCTCCCAGTGCACGCACAGGAGTACCTCCTTCCCGTCATGCACAATGTGCACAAATCTCCCGAATTGCTGGAAAAACACCAGCAATTGGTGCAAACCCGGTCAGAAGCTATTGGTCTTCCCTTCTGGGATGATTTTACCAACGACGGGCCCTACCCTGATCCGGAAAAGTGGATCGATTCTTATGTTTTTATTAACACAGGCTTTGCGGTGCACCCAAAAACTTACGGTGTTGCCACATTCGACATCCTCGACGAAAACGGCGAAATATATGACCATGCCACAATAGACAACATCCCTTTTGCCGCTGATCATCTTACATCGCATATCCTGGATCTGAGCGAATACAGCCCTTCCGACTCGCTCATTCTCACTTTTTATTATCAGCCACAGGGAGCAGGCGCTCCTCCCGCCGATAACGACTCGCTCGTGCTCCAGTTCAGATTGCCTCCCGAACAGGAAGTTGCAAAAAACA
>SL_5KL_010_SEDDRAFT_10001437_pt1 | contig 14404 bp, 10 predicted proteins | sample SodLakKL_010_SED_FD_9118 | JGI IMG/M metagenome (IMG submission 9118)
CGACTATGATAGGTGCGCATACAGCGGACAGACTATCAACTACCCGCTGGATGACGCTCTTGCCCCCGATAACCTGGAGGGCCTTGCTTTCACCGAATCTCGAACTCTTGCCTCCCGCCAGAATGATAGCAGTCATACTCGCCGCCTACGAGAATGCAAGGCTACACCAGTATACAGAGTGGCGTCAACCGGGCCGTTTGCCTAACCCCTCTTTCTTGATTAGAATACCATCACACACATACGGAAAGACCTCGTTGCACATGCTCGCGTGATAATCCGGGTTAGCACGTTCGTCGCGCAGAGGTCTGCTGTGGTGTTCATGTGACATGAGAATCCTGGGCATTGAGACTTCCTGCGATGAGACCGCTGCCGCCGTGGTGGAGGACGGCAGAAGGATCATCTCCAATGTCGTTGCTTCGCAGATAGATATCCACGCACGCTACGGCGGGGTGGTCCCCGAAGTGGCCTCGAGGCAGCACCTGCTGGCCATTATACCCGTGATAAGCAAGGCGACGGAGGAAGTCGCGCTCAGAGATGTCGACGGTATTGCGGTCACCTTCGGCCCGGGACTGGCCGGGGCCCTGCTGGTCGGGGTCAATGCCGCGAAGGCTCTGGCCCTGGCCACGGGACTGCCCATCACAGGTATCAACCATCTTGAGGCGCACATCTATGCCAACTGGCTGGAACGGGACCCGGGGGCGGGCGAGAGCGCTAGAGTCAGTTTCCCTTGCCTGTGTCTCATCATCTCCGGCGGGCACAGCGACCTGGTGCTGATGACCGGGCACGGTCAGTTCAATAAACTGGGACGCACGCGTGATGATGCCGCCGGAGAAGCGTTCGACAAAGCAGCCAGAATCCTCGGCCTGGGCTTCCCGGGCGGCCCGGCTATCGAGCAGGCGGCGTTGTCCGGAATGCCCTGCCTGCCTCTTCCCCGGGCCTGGCTCAAAGGCAGCCATGACTTCAGCTTCAGCGGTCTGAAGACCGCCCTGTGGCATCTTGTACACAAAGGAGAGGTCTCGGTGCCCGACGCCGCCGCAAGCTTTCAGTCGGCCGTGGCCGATGTGCTGGTCACTAAGACTATCGAGGCGGCCAAGCAGCTCAAGGTCAGACAGATCCTGCTCAGCGGCGGAGTGGCCGCCAACAAGACGATAACCGGACGATTCCTGGCCAGCTCGCCGATTCCGGTCCTCATACCCCCTCCACACCTCTGCACCGACAATTCAGCCATGGTGGCTGCCTGCGGCTACTACAACTTCAGAGCAGGCGGGACGAGTTCCTATGACCTGGACGTGGTGCCCGCCCTGAGCGTCGGCTGACACGTCCCGGACCGAAGGCACACCTTCCGCTTCTGTCCCGTCGCCCACTGCCGGCAAAAAACTACCGAGAATCGGCCGCGCTCGAGCCCCCTCTGCTTGCCGCCAACCCGTTTAGGTGGTACAATTGGGCGGTTTGCATGAACCACTTCGTCTCGATTAGATATGCGGTTTTGCCTTTTCACACGAGAGCCTCTGACACTACAGCCGAATTGCATCATGCTTCCTCTCTCCCTATTGTTGCAGGCCATATCGCATGTCCAGGTGAGTCTTGCCTAAGGAGGTGACCTTGAAGGACGCTGTTAAAGATAAACCCGTGGGAACTGGGTCAGGTGAAGTCGTCGACCGAAAGACATGGCGGCAGATCAAGGAGATAATCGAGTCTACCCGAGGGCAGGCGGGGGCCCCCATCCGCGTGTTACAGCGGGCACAGGGGCTTATCGGCTACCTGCCGCCTGAGGTCCTGGCAGCAATAGCGAAGGAGATGAAGATCCCGCCGAGCGAGCTGTATGGGATAACGAGTTTCTACTCCTTCTTCTCGATGGTGCCGAAGGGCAAGTATATTATCCAGGTCTGTCTGGGCACCAGCTGCTATGTCAAGGGCGGACAGAAGATAATCGATACCCTGGGCAAAGACCTCGGCCTCGAGTCCGGAGGTACAACGGAGGATCGCATGTTTTCTCTGGAAACAGTGAGGTGCATCGGCTGTTGCGGGTTGTCTCCGGTACTGGCCATCAATGAGGACATACACGGCAGGGCAAAGCCCAGCAAGATGAGGGAGATCCTTAGTTCGTATCAATAGGAGAGTACAATGAAACGACTTACGTCGGCAGAACGGCTAGCGGAGCTCAGAGACAAGTCTGCGGGGAGACTATCCCAGAGGGAGAAGAAGACCCAGGTAAAGGTACATCTCGGGACCTGCGGCATATCTTCGGGCGCGAACCAGGTCCTTGACGCCTTTCAGCAGGAGGTCAAGGACCGCAAGCTCAGAGATGTTACCGTGCTCAAGGCGGCCTGTATCGGCCTGTGCGACCGTGAGCCGGTTGTTACAATCGCTCATCCCGCCAGGGGCGAGGTCACCTATCATGAGATCTCCGCGGACAAAGTCGCCCGGGTCGTCGAACAGCACCTGGTCAACGACCAGGCGATAGACGAATGGAAGCTCGACCCCGATGATCCCCTGCTTAAGCTGCAGGAAATCCGGGTCATGCACAATCAGGACCTCGACCCCATGAACATCGAGGAGTATATAGCCAGGGATGGCTACCAGGGCTTAGCCAGGGCCCTCACCCGGATGAAGCCGGAGGACGTCATCGCGGAGATAGGTAAGGCCGGGCTGAGAGGTCGGGGAGGGGCCGGCTTCCCCACAGCTACGAAGTGGACGTTTGTGCGCAATGCGCCCGGCAATGAGAAATACGTGGTCTGCAATGGCGACGAGGGCGACCCCGGCGCATACATGAACCGTGCCGTACTCGAGGGCAACCCCCATGCCATAGTGGAGGGTATGGCGATAGGAGCCTATGCCATAGGCAACGTGCGCCAGGGTTACGCCTACGTGCGCGCCGAATACCCCCTCGCCATCGAGACGCTCAACCACGCCATAGAGCAGGCCAGGGAATATGGCCTCCTGGGCAAGAATATACTTGGAACAGGATTCAGCTTCGACCTGGACATATTCCCTGGAGCTGGCGCCTTTGTCTGCGGCGAGGAAACAGCCCTCCTCATCTCGATCGAGGGCAAGAGAGGGAATCCCCGCCAGCGACCGCCCTTCCCGGCAAACAAAGGGCTATTCGACAAGCCGACCACGCTCAACAATGTGGAGACCTGGGCAAACATACCCCAGATCATCTGGAGAGGCGCCGAATGGTTCGGCAGCGTGGGCACGGACTCCAGCAAAGGGACGAAGACTCTGTGCCTGGTCGGAAAAGTGAACAACACGGGCCTCGTTGAGGTCCCCCTGGGCACCACTCTGGGGGAGATAGTATTCGATATCGGCGGCGGGATACCGGACGCGAAGAAATACAGGGCAGTGCAGATAGGAGGCCCATCGGGTGGCGTTATATCTATCGAACACCTGAACACCCCGGTCGACTATGAGGCCGTCACCGCCCTGGGAGCGATCATGGGCTCGGGCGGGCTGGTCGTTATGGACGAGGACAGCTGCATGGTCGACGTGGCCAAGTTCTTCCTCCAGTTCACCAAGGACGAATCGTGCGGGAAATGCACTCCCTGCCGCTCCGGAATACCGAAGATGCTTGCCCTGCTGACCAAGATCACAAACGGCGAGGGCACGATGGATGACCTGAGCATACTGGAGGAGCTCGGAGAAATGGTCGGCTCTGCCTCCATCTGCGGCCTGGGACAAACGGCCCCCAATCCGGTACTCACCACCCTCAGGCATTTCAGGGAGGAATACGAGGCACACATTGTCGACAAGAAGTGCCCGGCTGTGGTCTGCCAGGCACTGTTCGGGGCGCCGTGTACGCACGCGTGCCCGGTCGGCCTGCACGCCCCGGGCTATATCGCCCTCATAAAGGAAGGGCAGCTTGAGCAGGCCTATAACCTCATCATGCAGCGGTTGCCATTCCCGCTGAGCGTCGGCCGCGTATGCCACCATCCATGCGAAGGCAAGTGTCGTCGGGCTCAGATCGAGGAGGCCATCGCCATCAGGCACCTAAAGAGATATGCCGCCGATTACGCATTCGAGAACAGGCTTGAGTACAGTCCCCCGGTAAAGGAGAGAAGAGCAGAAAAGGTGGCCGTTGTCGGCGCCGGTCCGGCGGGATTGTCGGCTGCCTGGGACCTGGCCAGGGAGGGTTTCCAGGTTACCGTGTTCGAGGCTCTACCGGTCGCGGGCGGTATGCTGGCGGTAGGCATCCCCGAATACCGCCTGCCGAAGAAGATGCTGGACTGGGAGATCGAGGTAATCCAGAAGCCCGGAATCGACATAAGGCTTAACACCCCCGTAAACGATATCGAAGCTCTGTTTGGAGACGGGTATCAGGCAGTCTTCATCGCAACGGGCGCCCACAAAGGCGATAAGATGGGAATACCCGGCGAAGAGCTTGACGGAGTTTATGACGCCATCGATTTCTTGAGAGAGGCGAACCTGGGCAGGGACGTCAACGTGGGCCGGAAGGTGGCTGTTGTCGGTGGTGGCAATTCCGCGATCGATGCCGCCAGAGTAGCCTTGCGAAAAGGCGCCCACGAGGTACACATCCTCTACCGTAGAGAACGGAGAGACATGCCGGCCCTGCTCGAAGAGATCCACGCGGCCGAAGAAGAGGGCGTTCACCTCCATTGCTTAACCGCACCGGTGAAGATCACCGGCAGCGGCAGAGTCACAGGCGTGGAGTGCGTCCGCATGGCTCTAGAGGTGTTCGATAAGAGCGGGAGAAGGACCCCCAAATCCATCAAGGGCTCTGAATACTCCATCGACGTCGATACGGTCATCGAGGCTACGGGCCAGCGACCGGACACATCCTTCCTGAATGGGAACGGAGTAAAGGCGACCAGGGGAGGGACGATAGTGGCCGACCCCAGGACCCTCGCCACAGGCAGGCCAGGCGTCTTCGCCGGCGGAGACGTGCATACGGGCGCCGCCACGGTGATCGAGGCAGTCGCTGCCGGTCAGAGGGCCGCCTCCTCAATACGAAGATATCTCGACGGAGAAGAGCTGTCGCCGTTGGTCGAGCGCGATGGGCACGTACCGGTAGAGGTGCCTCCCGTCATGCCCACGGAAGAGGAGCTTGCAGAGAAACCGCGGCTGAAGATTGACGAAATCCCGGCCGCTGAAAAGAGGACTTCGTTCAAGGAGGCAGTCTTGCCTTACGGCGCTAAGGAGGCCACAGAAGAAGCCGCCCGGTGTCTGAGATGTGACCTCGACGTAGGAGAGTAGACATGAAAGAAATAACGCTCACGATCAACGGTAAACAGGTAAAAGGCAGAGAAGGCGATACGGTTCTCGATATCTGCGAAGCCAACGACATATATGTGCCGACCCTGTGCCACCTGAAAGGGCTTACCGATGTCGGCGCCTGCCGCATGTGCGTGGTTGAAATTGAGAGAGAGAGGCGCCCGGTACCCGCCTGCACCTACCCGGCCCGGGACGGCATTGTAGTACAGACTCATAACGAAAAACTGGAGAAATACCGCCGCCTGATCCTGGAACTGATGTTCACAGAACGCAACCACCTCTGCGCCCAGTGCGTAGCCAGCGGCGATTGCGAATTGCAGAGCCGTGCCTACGAATACCAGATGGAGAATGCGCGCTATCCCTATGCCTGGCCTGCCCTGCCGGTGGACTCGGTGAACAAGTACCTTGTCATCGACCACAACCGCTGTATTCTGTGCGGCAGATGTATCAGGATCTGCGACGAAATGGTAGGCGTTCACACGCTGGACTTCGGGTATCGCGGGTGGAAGGATACGGTCGTAGCCGACCTCAACCAGCCCCTGGGGCAATCAACCTGCATCTCCTGTGGCGCCTGTTTCCAGGCCTGTCCGACAGGCACCATCTACTCCAAAGACAGCGCCTACAAGGGACGGCCCGATGAATGCCAGAAGATAAGCAGCGTATGCCCAATATGCGGCATCGGCTGCAAGATCGAAGCCCTGGTCAAGGACAACAGACTGGTGCGGATCGACAGCCCCGACATGGCCGACAAACGCGGTATTCTCTGTCACAAAGGGCGTTTTGTCCCGTTGGAGGCGCACGGCGAACGGGTCGGAACCGCGCTTGTAAGAAACGGTCGCGGCAGGCTCGAGCCCCGACCGCTAGCTGAGGCCATAGCCACGGTAGCCGGCAGACTTGCCGCGATCAAGCAACAACACGGCGGCAAAAGCATAGCGGGCATAGCGTCAAGCCAGGCCAGCAATGAAGCCCTCGCGGCTTTCAGGGACCTCATGACGGAAAGCATCGGGAGCGAGCTGATCGATACACTCGACGGAGATGTCTACCGCACTATCGCCCGCGGTATCAAGGACCATGGCGGTCAGCAGGGGTTGGATATCGAAGCCCCGCTGGAGGCGATACTGAAGGCCGACTGTATAGTCGTCATAGGAGCAGACCCCGTAGAGAGCCATCCTGTGGCCGGTTCTTACGTGGCCAGGGCCGCCAGGCAGAACCAGGCAACCTTGATCGTAGTGGACCCGGTGAGGAACGCCTTCCCTTACCATGCCTCGCTGTGGCTGAAACCGAAAGAGAACAAGAGCCCGCTGGCGCTCGACGTGCTTGCCAAAGCCGTCCTCGAGAAGAGTAAGAAGGCTGACTCGGCGGAAGCGACGAAAGCGGCCGCCTCACTCCAGAAGATCGATGCCAGGGAGGGCAGCAAACAACTGGGGATGGCCTCCGAAGACCTGCTTGCCGCAGCCGAGCTGCTCGGCAAGGCCAAACGCGGTGTCGTCGTCTATGGTGACGGCATCCTGCAGCATAATGACCCGCAACTCATAGCATCGATTCTCAGGCTGGCCTCCGTCACCGGCACCCGGAACGAGGGACGACCGCAGGTCATCTCTCTGAAACCGGGGGGCAATAGCCGCGGCGCGTGGGACATGGGAATAGCCGGTCCATCACGGTCTGTCCCGGAGCACCTGCAGAACGGCTCTGTGAAGGCCCTCTATATGCTGATATCCGACGATGCCGTTGACGGCAAACATCTCGCCGGCCTCCGCAAGGGGCTGGACTTCCTGGTCATCCAGTCGAGCTATCTCCCGCCCGGGAACACGAAGGCTGATGTGATACTCCCGTCACCAACCTGGACGGAGGTACGCGGGAAGTACACGACGCTGGACGGAGCAACCAGGTCGACCTCGCGCCTGGTCAAACCGCCTCGCGGCATCAAGGCCGATCCGGACATATTGAACGAGATCTCCAGACAGGTGAAGAGATGACAACGCGTAACAAGGAGGAGCTGGTAACATGGCAAAGGTGAAAGTAGCCACGGTCTGGTTGGAGGGNTGTGCAGGTTGCCATATGTCATTCCTGGANATCGATGAGGCCATAGTCGACCTCGCCGAGAAGGTGGCATTCCAGAGGAGTCCGATTACCGATATCAAGGAGTTCACACCTGTGGATGTCGGCATTGTGGAGGGCTCGGTAGGGAACACTGAAGAGGAGGAGGCCCTCAAGGAACTCAGGGCCAACTGCAAGATCCTTATGGCATGGGGAGACTGCGCATGTTTCGGCGGAGTATGTGCCATGCGCAGCAGCTTTGACAAAGAAGAAGCGCTCAGGCGGGCATATATCGAGACGGAGAGCACCTGCGAAGGCAAGATACCGGTCCCCCCCGGGGTCCCGGCGCTNCTGGANCAGGTGAANCCGGTCAGTCACGTAGTGAAAGTGGACTGCTACGTACCGGGCTGTCCGCCCGAAGCTGNAGCCATCCTGTATGGNCTGNNAGAGCTACTGGCAGGCAGAATCCCGGTCCTCCCCAGCGAGATGATGCGCTTTGATTGAAAGAGGTGAAGTCATGGTTTCTGAAGTCAAGAGAACTATCGAGATAAACCCGGTAAGCCGGATCGAGGGCCACGGTAAGGTCGTTATCCATCTCGACGAAGCGGGCAATGCCACGGACGCCCGGTTTCATATCACGCAGTTTCGGGGTTTCGAGAAATTCTGCGAAGGCAGGACGTTCTGGGAAATGCCNCTCATAACGGCCAGGATCTGCGGGATCTGCCCGGTGAGNCACNTGCTGACCTCGGCTAAGGCCTGTGACGCCATTCTCGGAGTCGAGCTTCCCCGGCCGGCCAAACTGCTGCGCGAACTGCTGCACATGGGCCAGATTATCCAGTCCCACGCCCTCCATTTCTTCCATCTGGCCAGCCCGGACCTGCTGCTCGGCCTCGACGCCGACCCGGCCGAGAGGAACGTGATCGGTCTTATCGGCGCAGACCCCGCGCTCGCCGTCAAAGGAGTCCAGCTCCGCAGTTTCGGGCAGACCATAATCCAGACCCTGGGGAGCAAGAAGGTCCACCCCATCGCCGCCGTGCCCGGCGGGATGAAGACCGCGCTGCCTAAGACGGAGCGTGACCGGTTCCTGAAACAGATAGACACAGCGGTCGCCGATGTCCAGGCCGCCATCGGTATAATCAAAGACTACCACGAAAAGGACAATGAGTTCGTGTGCACCTGTGCCAGTTTCCCGTCGGCCTACCTGGGGCTCGTGGACAAGAACAACAACCTGGAGCTATACGACGGCAAACTGAGGTTGATCGACCAGAACGGCAAGGTGCTCGAAGACCAGTTCGAGCCCTCCCACTACCTCGACATCATCGGCGAGCACGTGGAGGACTGGTCCTACCTCAAGTTCCCCTTCTACAAGAAGATGGGGTATCCCGGCGGCATCTACAGGGTAGGGCCGCTGGGCCGGCTCAACGTCAGCCAGGGGATAACCACCCCTCTCGCCAATGCCGAACTCAAGCACTTCAGAACACTGGGCGCCAACGGTATAGTCGAGGGTTCGCTGTACTATCACTACGCCCGCCTTATCGAGCTGCTCTATGCCCTTGAGAGAACACAGCAGCTGCTCAATGACAGGGACATATGCTCGACGGACATCATAGCCACTTCCAGCACGTACAACGAGCAGGGCGTAGGCGTGATCGAGGCCCCGAGGGGCACGTTGTTCCACCACTACTGGGTGGATGAGACCGGCAAGATCGAGAAGGTGAACCTGATCGTCGCCTCGGGCAATAACAACGCCGCCATGAACAAAGCGGTGCACGACGTCGCCCGGATGTACATCAAGGACAACAGGATAACCGAAGGCATGCTCAACCGGGTCGAGGTGGCCATACGCTGCTATGACCCGTGCCTGTCCTGTTCGACCCATGCCCTGGGCCGGATGCCTGTGCTGCTACAGCTGGTGTCGCCCACCGGTGAGGTCCTTGACGAGAGGCGGACCGACTAGGGGCTGACCGGGCAACTGCGCTGTGCTGTTATCGGCGTCCGTCGGCCGTCTCGATGCCCTGACGCCTCCATTCCGGATCAGACGAAACAGTCGCCAGCGGCTCGTCTTCAGAGTCTTTGCCGTGCGTCTGCCTCCCCAACCCCTCACAACCTCATCGCCCTCGATATGCCGGTGACCGTCATGGTCTCGCCGACACCGCCATCGAACCGCTGCACACGTCATCTTGTGTGATTCAGCAGGTCTTGACATTCCTCTCCGGCGATCATAGACTGTGACTTGTAGGGAGGAGAACTACCGATGAGGTGCCCGAGGTGCGAATATGGGTACCAGGAAGAGGCACAGTTCTGCGTAGAATGTGCGCAACCACTTGAGGCAGCATCCTGGTGCTGCCGATGCGGGCATGCCAACCTAAAGGGCAGCAGACCGTGGACAGTGAGAGGATGTGACGCGAAATGCTCAGTGAGTGGCTAAGATGCGTCGCCTACACTAGCAGGATGTAATCGGAGAACTGCTTTACCTTAGGCAGGGGATTCGGCCGCTATGCGTACAGGGTAGGAGTTCGCGAGATCATGGAGTCGATATTCAGCAAGGGTAAGAACAAATCAGGTCGGCCGGAGATGGAGGTAGCTTCCCTTGAGGTTCGGTGTGTACAGAAGAGGTACAGGGGTGGTGTCGAGGCGCTTAGCGGCGTGGATCTCCGAGTGGAGACTGGGGCGGTGGTGTGTCTCGCCGGGCCGAACGGGGCCGGGAAGACCACCTTGCTACGCATCTGTGCTACTCAGCTCCTCCCCACCTCGGGGGACGTGTGCCTGTTCGGTGTGGATGCCGTGCGACATCCTGACAAGGTGCGAGACCGAATCGCGGTGGTGCCGCAAGAGGCAAGGCCTGACCCAGACCGCAGTGCATGGCATCATCTCTATCAATACGGGCGGGCCCGAGGGCTGGGTAGAGCGGAGGCAAACACCCGCAGCGAGGGAGCGCTGAAGATTCTGGACTTGTGGGAGAGGAAGGACGTCATCACTCGGGACCTATCTGGCGGGCTGCGGCAGCGGGTGCTCATCGGAATGGCCATGGTCACAGAGGCGCCTCTGCTGTTCCTGGATGAGCCGACTACTGGACTCGACCCGGTCGCGAGGCGTGAGATGTGGCAGGTCTTGACGCGGCTCAGACAGCAGTCTACCGTCATCCTCACCACGCATTACATGGAGGAGGCTGAGGTTCTTGCCCACCGCGTTGTCATCCTTGATGAGGGCAGGATAGTCGCGGACGATTCTCCGCGCAAGCTTGTCGCAACTCTACCGTACCGCAGCAAAATCCTTCTCGACGATAGTCTCGACGAGCAGAGCCTGGCTGCATTGAGCACCCACGGGAGGTTGGAGGAACTCGCCGGGAGGCCTGTGATCTATGTGCGCGAGGAGGACGCTATGACCGGCCTCGTGGAAGCCCTCACCGCCAGAAACCACTCCTTCTCGGTGTCCCCGCTCACCCTAGAGGACTACTATATCAATGCCCTGCGAGGTGGAAAGTGAAAGCCCTTGCCCAGGCGTTCGCGATTGCTCGCTTTCGGAGGCTGGACTTAGAGTGGCATCTCCCCGGCTCACTGATCCCCTTGGTGCTCCTGTTCATCTTTTTCTTGCTGGGAGGCATGGAATTGGGACAGCACGTGTTGGTGGGGTGGCTAGTTATGGTGGGAGCGAGCGGGGGCGTATCAGTGCTCCCACAGGCAGTCTTGTTCTACAGGTACATACGGCTGCAGGAGATGTATGTAGCCGCGCCGATTCACCCGCTGACCTTCATGATGGGTATGGGACTCTACTCCCTCGTCCACTCGCTGCCAGCGTGGGGGTTCGTGTTGGCGGTCATGTATGTGTTGGGTCTGCTTCCTGCGCCGACCATTCCCCTGGTGCTACTGGTGCTGCTCCTGGCCTGGGGCATGGCCTGCGCCATTGGCTTTTTGATAGCAATGGCTGTAAGACGGATAGCCATCATCTCAGTGGTGGCCACCATGGTCTGGCTACTGTTGATCTCCTTGCCTCCCGTACTCTACCCGGCGGACCTGATACCCGAGACATTCCGATGGGCAGCATGGCTCTTCCCGACCGCGCACATCGCCCAGCTTCTGAGGGGGAGCCTGGGGATGACGGAGTTGGCAACCTGGGAATTCATCATGCACTGGGCTGTATCCTTGGCGGTCACGTGTGGCCTGCTTGTGTGGGTGGCGGCCCGCAGCCGCTGGCGCGAGGTGTAACCACGGGTGAGCAAGGGCCACAGACGAACGGTTGCGCGCCGCCAGGCGCACTAAGCGAAGCTCTCTCCTACCGGTCCGCGAACATGCGAGTACGGTCGCCGGTCCCGACAGTTTGTCAGCGGGGCAAAACGGATAGAAGGACAGCAACTCGCTCAGTAGTCTCCTGCCGTTCCCGGTCTAACTCATCAGAATACTAGACTACCTACATAGCTTTGGCTGGGCTGCACCTCTGTGAAGAGTACGTTCACTAATGGTTGATAGACGCAAACCATAGGGTAGTACCGCTGGTGCAACCTGTTATCCTCTGACTCCTGATTTGGTTGTTACCGCTCGCCACTCCAGGACCCCGTGTGAATCCGTTATCAGTTGAACTTTCAGCCAAGTGTGCAGAAGAGCCCTGGCGCCTGAGTGCATAGCAGCAGTTCATACTTCTAGAACAGCGGGTAGGCTGCAGGCTGTCGCTCTCGACGGATGTGGCGTCCATCCGCGTGCTACAATCACCTTGCATGGACTACCCGCAGGGCGCTCCGCTTTACCGGGATAGGCCCGAATACGGGCTTGTTATGAAGGCGATCCTGGCCTTGCCGGCCGTGCTCTTAGCTGCGGCCATCTACTACTGGTCCACCGGCGATGCTGCAGGCGGTAGCGGTTTGGTAGTTCCGGGAATCGTCACAGGACTGGTGTTCTGGTTTGTGTTCCCCCGCGAATACCGGGTGTACGATGACCATCTGCGCATAGTGCTGGGCGGACCGTTCTCGGTCAAGGTCGGGTTTCAGGACGTAGAGGCGGTAAGGACCACAAGCAGGTCGTCTCTCAGCCTCAACTTCGTCACAAGGATAACCAGGACGTACGTCGAGATATCCCGGAAGAAGGGAACCAGCATCACTATCACCCCGACGGCTGCCGAGTCATTTGTGGAGGAGGCGAACCAGGCCCTCGGCCGGTGGGCAGCTGCGAGACCACAATAGAGCCCGGCACAACGATACGCTGCTGTGCTCAGGCTCAGGTAACAGCACACCCGCCGCCTCACACGATCCATCGGTCTGTGCACGGACTCATCGCCATCAATACGAAAGGGAAAGCCAGGCAACTTCGCTGCCTGTGACTGCGGCCATAGGAGTGATTGAAGGTGATCTCAATCACCATACCTCCGGTTCTGCCTTGACCATTGGGAGATATGTTTCCATTTTGCCTTTTCGTCGAGGCGGGCTCTATGGTCCTGACGTCTCGCCAGGTGGTCCAGTTCCTTATGCAGTTTCCGGAAACCCTGCAGACGACTGGCATCCAGATCACCTTCCCGAATCGCCGCCTTTATGGCACAGCCTGGTTCGGTGTGATGCTGGCAATCCCTGAAGCGGCATCCCTCAGCCAACGTTTCAATGTCCTTGAAGGCTTGCTGCAGACGGTCCTCATCGGTCCACATCTGGATCTCCCTCAGCCCCGGTGTGTCAATGACGGCTCCCCCATCCGGAAGGAGAATCAGGTCCCGCCCGGATGTCGTATGTCTTCCTTTACCATCACCCTGTCTAACTCCGCCGACTTCCTGCCTTTCAACACCCAGTAAGGCGTTGATGAGAGCAGACTTTCCCACTCCGGAAGAACCGAGGAATGCTGCAGTCTGTCCTCTGGCAATATGCCTTCCCAGAGCAGCCAGCCCTATTCGCTCTGTCGCACTGACAGGATAGATCGGAACACCGAAAGCAACCGATTCAACCTCCTGTACGCAGGCAGTAACATCCGGGCAGAGATCAACCTTGTTAAGGACTATTATTGGCAGAGCACCACCGCTCAACGTGAGACTGAGATAGCGTTCAACTCTTCCTACGCTGAGGTTCCTGCCACCATCCAGTCCGCTTACTATGAAGACAACATCCACATTGGCAGCGATGATCTGCTCGTTCGTTACGACCCCCGGTTCCTTACGCGAGAACTTGGTTTTCCTGGGCAGTATGCCATGAATCACGGCCTTCCATTCGCTGACCTGTGGTCTGATAACGACCCAGTCGCCAATAGCCGGACACTGGTCCTCCGTTGCAGCCTGGTATCGAATCTTGCCGGATACTTCCGCGGACAGTTCACCATATTGGCTGTACACCTGGTAAGAGCCCCTTCGCTCAGAGACGACTCTCGCAGGCACAGCGTCAGGTACCTTCAGTGACTCGAAGTGCTGTGAGAAAAAGGAACTCCATCCCAACTCCTCGAGACCTGGTAAAGTATTATCTGTAGTCATCTTTCTTTTGCTCCTTCTTGCGACCGACCATTCTGAAACGAGCCACCATCGGCTCTGATAGTGTCTTTGTTCATACTCGCTCCACTGCTCCTTACATAACTCTGATTCTGGTTCCGGTGTCCGGGTAGCGCCCTCCATAAGAAAAGGCCGCGGCTCTAGAGCGCCGGCGGCCGGTCTCGCAGTTGGTATCCGTGCTCCACATTCAGGAGCAGGAGAAGCAAAGAGACCGTTCCTGGAGGAACGGCCAAACGCGAAAGTCAGACAGAAAAGACGATCTAGCCGGAAACCCGCCAGGAGGGCGCTATGATAATGGATGCTACGTGTTCTCTAGACATTGACGTCCCTCCTTTCTCGTTTCCTGTTGCCGGGCGGAGCCGGCTTCTGCTGTTTGCTAGATGTTGCCACAGATATGCCCCTTAGTCAAGGTAATCATGGCTCAAATGCCTGTTACATCATCCAACAGTCCTGGTTCCTAATACATGACAATCGTGTGACCGAATCAGAGGTGGCAGCCTAGCTTCGATCCGTCTCGTCACTATCAGCTTCTGGAATACCATCCGTCGTACCGCCTACCGTGGAAGTCACCGTACTAGCGCGCTGCAGAGGGAAGGTTGACCAGTTGAACCTGAGTTGGTATAAATTCAACCGCGTGGTCATGGCCTGTCGTCCGCGAGTAAGGTACGAAGGGGGACACCGGTCCCGT